>TARA_B110000046_G_scaffold49228_1_pt1 | contig 26835 bp, 20 predicted proteins | sample TARA_B110000046 | Tara Oceans TARA_B110000046 (sample SAMEA4397157) | marine metagenome | biome: Polar Biome; feature: [DCM] deep chlorophyll maximum layer (ENVO:01000326); material: water (ENVO:00002006), including particulate matter (ENVO:01000060) such as... | depth 40 m
GGATGTGCAGGTAAACCAACTATTAAAGTTGAAGAGCTAGATATCCCTATACCGAAATCATGGATGACTTCATTCCCTGTTAATAAAGGTGTAACTGGGCAGTGGTGGCTTTCCTTTCAAGATACAGTATTAATAAAATACCTTGATCAACTGAACAATGAGAGTCCGACTATTAAAACTTTAATTGAGAATGGTAACTTAGCAAGGTATAATGCTCAGATTAGCTCTGCTTCTAAATTTCCAGCAATAAATTTGAACGCTCGTTTAGATACAAATGTTCAAAATTTATCTGGTTTTGGATTTGCTTCTTCTCTTCTGTCTGAAGATAGTAGCTCTAGTGACTCTGAGTCAAACGGCAATAATATAGTATCATTTGGTAATACCAGTGCAAGCTTAGGGTTAAATCTTCAATGGGAAATTGATATTTGGGGCCGATTAATTAATGGTCGAAAAGCAGCTTATAAAGATTTTGATGCCTTACGATATGATTTAATCTATTTACAATTTTCAACTTCAGTGAAAGCGGCTCAATTATATTTTAAAGGTAAAGAATCAGCTGCGCAGTTAGCACTTTCAAAAGACTCATATAAAAGCCTTGTTGAGATTAGAGATTTAGTTAAAGATAGGTATGAAAAAGGCTTAAGGCCAAGTCTTGACTATAGACTGGCTGAAACATCTGTTGCGACTTCTATTGTAACAATTGAAAATAAAAAAAACCAATTAAAATCAATCAATCGACAACTAGAAATTTTGATTGGTCATTATCCATCTGGGGATTTTATTCAAGTAGGTGGGATGCCAAAAACATTACCGGATGTGCCTACAGAAATTCCTGCAAATCTATTGGAGCGAAGGCCTGACATTCAAAGCCTTATTTCTAAAATGGAATCGAATAATTACCGAATAGCAGAGTCTAGGAGGAACTTACTTCCGGGGATTTCTTTAAATGGTAGTGCTGGTACCTCAGCTCAATCGATAGAAGATGTTCTGAACAAAGATTATGGAGTCTGGAATCTCGGACTCAATGTGACCGCGCCTATTTTCAATGGAAAAAGATTAAGGTCATTGGTCAAAGTACAAGAAGCGACATTTGAGAAATCAAAACAAGGCTTAATCAAAGGTGTTTTGAGAGCTTTTTCCGAGGTAGAGCAGTTGCTTGAATCGAGTGAGTCTTTAGTGATACAAATTAATGCCCTTGAAATAGCATTAAAACAATCAAGAGATGCTTACAGCCTTTCAAAAGAAAGGTATGATAGCGGTGTAACTCCTCTTGAATCTGTTTTAAATAGTCAGAGGCAGTATAACAACATAAAATCTCAATTTATTACAATGCAAAGACTAGTCATCGAGAATAGACTCTCTTTAATTCTTGCGCTTGGTGGTGATACTTCTAAAAAACAAAATTATAACAACAAATAAATATGGTACAAAAAATGAAGAAGTATATTGGTTTAATTTTTCTAATAATTAGTCTTGTATTGGCATCTCTATTAATATCAAATAAGCCAATTGCAGTAGCAAAAGATGAGAAAAAAAATACTCCTTATGTAAAAACAATGATGTTAATTCCTCAAAACATAAAAGCTTCTATTTCAAGTCAAGGTGTTATCTCCCCCTCATCATCGATTACGCTGATATCAGAGTTAAATTCAAAAGTTGATTGGATTTCATCTAAAATGCAAACAGGATCAAGCTTTCAGAAAAATGATACACTGCTCATTCTAGATAAGCGTGATTATGAACTCGCTCTTATCACAGCCGAGTCTAATGTTTTAAATGCAGGTGTAAACTTAGAAAGAGAAAAAGCTGAATCTGACTTAGCTTCAAAAGAATGGAAGAGAGTTGGAGCGGGTACCGGAAGTGACTTAGCACTCAGAAAGCCTCAACTTGCTCAGGCAAATGCAACTTATGCTGCTGCACAAGCAATGCTTGAAAGAGCACAACGAAATTTAAAACGAACGGTTTTTATTGCTTCTTTTGATGGTCGAGTTAGGCTCAGAAATGTTGATGAAGGTGCTACGGTTTTTCCTGGAACAGTTTTAGGAAATATATATGCTTCAGAATCATTTGAAGTCCGATTACCGGTTGCAGACCAAGATGTCCCTTTTACAGGTCTTGAATTCAATGGACAGCAAATTAAACAATCAAAGCAGCTTGATGTTCAATTTTTTATAGGTAAAAGTATATTAAGTGGTCGGGTAATTAGAGCTGAGGCTGAGGTAGACCCAATAACGCGCATGCTATCTGTAGTGGCTAAAATTGAAAATAATAAAGAAAACTCCAATACAATAGCGGTCGGTCAATTTTTACAAGCAACCATATCGGGAATTGATATTGAGAATGTTACGGTATTACCTCGAACTGCTGTAAGGGACGGTTCGGTTTGGATTGTTGATCAAGAATTGACACTCTACAAAAGGTCTGTTGAAACACTAAGGTTTGAAAATGAGTTTGCATTAATAGGAGAAGGTTTAGAGAAAGGTGATCGTTTATTGACTTCTAGGCTTTCAAGCTTAGTTAATGGCTTAAAAGTCACATTTGAGTTGAATTAGATATTATGGAAAAAATGATACGTTGGTTCGTCTATAATAAGGTCGCTGCAAACCTTGCTATGATATTCATCATTCTTTCTGGAATAATGACTATTCCGATGTTAAAAATGGAGGTCTTCCCTGATATTGAAATTGATATTATCAATGTCACAGCTGTGTACCCTGGTGCCAGTCCCACTGATGTTGAAGATGCTATATGCGTTAGAATAGAAGAAAGACTCCAAGGCCTTGATGGTATTAAAGAAATTTCTTCGACTGCATCTGAAAATGTAGGAAGTGTAAATATCTCCATTCTACCAGGACAAAATGTTAATGAGATGTTAGATAAAATCAAAGCTGAGGTAGATGCTATTGATACATTTCCAGCAGATGTAGAGAGACCCACTGCAAGACAATTTGCAGGTTCTAACCCTGTTCTAACGGTTGCCGTTGATGGTGATGTTAGTGAAAGGTCATTAAATAGTATAACCGAAGAAATTAAAGACGAGTTAGATGCTTTACCTGAAATAACTCTTACCTCTTTTGTTTCAAAGAAAGAGAGAGAGATTGCCATTGAAGTCAGTGAGAGTGCTCTTCGAAAGTATAACCTTAGTTTTAATCAAATTTCAGCAGCAATTAGAAATTGGTCTGTAAATATGCCAAGCGGTAGTATTGAAAATGAAAATGGTGAAATATTAATAAGGTCGAATAGTTTGGGGTATACTGTAGAAGATTTCTCAAAAATACCGATTATTACTGATCCTAACGGAGCTATTGTTTATCTTGATGATTTGAGTTCAGTCAAAGATAAATTTGTTGATAATTATGATCTTGATATTTTATTTAATAGTCAAAAATCTAATTTGATTACTGTTTTCAGAGTAGGTGATCAAAATGCTATAAAAATATCCGATCAAGTAAAAAAATATGTTGCTGCTAAGCAAAGTCAATTACCAGAAGGAATTAATATTACTTCCTGGGATGATGAAGCAAGATTGCTTAGAGGTCGAATTAACACCATGACCAAAAATGCACAACAAGGATTATTTTTAGTTATCTTGGTGTTAGCTTTATTTCTAAAACCAAAATTAGCTTTTTGGGTTTCACTTGGGATTCCAATTTCCTTCATGGGTGGATTTTGGCTGATGCCATTACTCGGACTATCAATCAATATGCTTTCCCTTTTTACTTTTATACTAGTCCTTGGTATAGTCGTGGATGATGCGGTTGTTGTTGGAGAAAATATCGCCCTATTTAAAGAGCGAGGTATGAACTCTGAAGAAGCGGCAATAAAAGGGGCAACTCAAGTTGCAAAGCCTGTTTTTTTCGCTGTCCTTACCACCATGGCCACTTTTTCACCAATGCTTGCAGTCGATGGTCAAATAGGAGCTATATGGAGGATATTCCCTCTTATAACTATAGCAGTCCTTTTTTGGTCTTTATTTGAAAGTTTAACTATTCTTCCTGCACATTTAGCACATAGTAAAGAAACAAAGTTCAAAAATATTTGGTTAGTCAAGATCTCAAATTACTGGGACGGTCTTCAGTCAAAGATTATTGGATCTTTGAACTTTTTTGTTACTAATTATTATAAACCTATTCTGGTCAAAGCAGTTGAAAAACCATTCACCTCCTTATGTTTTGCTGCTAGCATCTTTGTATTAACGATGGGAGTTGTGATGGGTGGTATAATAAAATTTTCATTCTTCCCTGCAGTTGAAGCAGATCTCGCAATTGCAGCACTAGAATACCCATCTGGAACTCCAATTGAAGTTACTCGAAATGGATATATGGAACTGGAGAAAGCAGCTCAGCAGCTTGAAGAAGATCTTGAAAATGATTATCCTAATATGCAAATAATTCAAAACCGTCTTTCGACCATAGGGTGGCAGCCAATGCGTACTAAAACCTCAAAAGGACCTGGGAATTTAGATGCATTGTTTGCGGGGTCAAATATGGCTGAAGTTGCCTTTGAACTAACTCCAGGTGAAGATAGAACCGTTAGTACAGAGGAAGTTGTTCGGCGTTGGAGAAAAATTATGCCTAAAGTACCTGGAGTAAAAGATCTAACATTCTTTTCCAGTCTTTTTTCTGCTGGTGATCCTGTAAATATTCAACTATCAAGTAAATATATGGATGATCTTCTTTTAGCAAAAGATGATTTAAAAGCAAAATTAGTTAAGTACCCAGGTGTATTTGATGTGAAAGATAATTATAATGTTGGGAAAGAAGAAATCAACATTAAGCTTCTACCAGCAGCAGCAAATTATGGAGTTACAATGATGCTTCTTGCATCTCAGGTTAGGCAAGCATTTTATGGTCTAGAAGTTCAAAGTGTTCAACGAGGTCGAGATGAAGTTAAAATTATGCTTCGCTATCCTGAGAATGAAAGAAGTTCTATCAGTAATCTTGAGAATATGATGATCCGTACACCTCAAGGATCAACTATTCCAATTAGACAGGTAGCTAGGTTAGATATCGGCGAAGGCCTTGCCTCTATCCAAAGGAAAAATCGTAAACGCGCTATCAATATTACCGCCGATGTTGATTTAACCGAAACAACTGGAAATGAAGTCGTCGCAGGCGTTATCGAAAATGTTCTACCTGAAATTCTAAAAAAATACAGCTCTATTTCTTATACACTTCAGGGAGAGCAGCAAGAGCAGGGCGATAATTTAAAGTCCATAGGGAAAAATTTTTTATTAGCTATGATTGTTGTTTATATACTTCTCGCTATTCCCTTTAACTCTTATTTTCAACCGTTGGTTGTAATGTCTTCAATACCATTTGGATTAACGGGAGCTGTGATAGGCCACTTAATATTAGGTTTGAATTTTTCAGTACTTTCAATGATGGGTATAGTTGCATTAACTGGTGTTGTTGTAAATGATAGTTTAGTTATGGTTGATTTTATAAATAGATATCGCACAGAAGGAAACTCCATTAAAGAAGCTGTCTTAGAAGCTGGTCCTAGACGATTTAGGCCAATATTTTTAACTTCTTTAACAACTTTTGTGGGCTTAGTTCCACTTCTACTAGAAAAGAGTTCTCAAGCTCAATTTATGATCCCAATGGCTGCTTCGCTTGCTTTTGGTGTAGTCTTTGCAACGCTGATAACACTTTTATTAGTACCTGTTTCTTATTTGGTTCTTGAAAAATATATACTAAAAACAGAGGTTAAAATATGAAAGTAGCCCTAATTGGTGGGACTGGTTATGTTGGCTCTTATATCACTGATGAGCTAATTAAAAATGAGATGATACCTCGTATTCTTGTTAGAGAGGGTTCACAATCAAAGCTTCTCCAACCGAATAAGTGCGAGTTGGTACTCGGAGATGTCGAAGATGAAGATGCACTACGCGAAACTTTGTCTGGTTGTGATGCCGTAATCTATTTAATTGCGTTAATTCGTGAATTTCCATCAGAAAATATTACAAATGAGAGATTTCAATTTAAAGGCTCTGAACGTGTTTCAAAAATAGCAAAAGAAGTTGGTGTTAAGCGGTTTTTATTGATGAGTGCATTAGGAGCAAATCCAAACCCAGAATCATCAAATTATATGAATGCGAAGTATTTATCTGAGCAATCTCTAAAAAATACTGATCTTGAGTGGACGATCATCCGTCCTTCATCTTTATTTGGAGACCCTAGAGGTGGAGGTCGGCCTGAGTTTTGTATGATGCTCGATAAGCTAATGCTTAATCTTTTACCATTTCCAAATTTTTTACCATTTCCTGCACCTGCATTTTTTACTGGGTTAAATCCTTTAGATGCTGGTAATTATTCATTATCCATGATTCACGCTAAAGATGTTGCGACCGTTTTCATAAAATCTCTTGAGGATAAAACAACAATATCTCAAACTATTGAGCTTGGAGGTGAGAAAGAAGTCACATGGAATGAAATTGTTACTTCTATAGCATCGGTTACAGGACAAAAAATTATTATGGTTCCGGCCCCATTTGGTGTTGTTGCTACTATAGCTGGTTTATTCGATCGATTCTCATGGTTTCCTGCCGGCCGGGAGCAGCTAGAAGACTTAGTCAAAGGCAATGTATGTGATTCATCAACTATTTTTAAAAGATATCAAATAGATAGGATACCTTTTAATATAGAAAATTTATTCTATTTAAATAAAAAAGGACAGTAAATGAAGCGCAACTTAATTATTGCATGTTTTTTGTTATCAATATCATATGCAAGTTCTGGAATAATATCGGGTTTTATTGCTGATTCCTCTTCCGGAGAGGGACTGATTGGAGCCAATGTTTTTTTGAAAGAAACAGGTCAAGGTATGGCTACTGATTTGAATGGATATTATATTATTCAAAATATAGAACCAGGTAATTATACTATTATGACATCTTATGTCGGTTTTGACCGATTTGAGAAAAAAATTAGCTTGGAAGCTGATCAGTCAATTAAAATTGATATTTCTTTAATTGAATTAGTTGTTGAATTATCTGGAATATCCGTAACAGCTGAAAAGCTTCAACGAAAAAATAATATACAGCCGAGCAAAATAAATTTGAGTCCAAGAATGATGAAAGCAGCCCCTGGACTTGCAGAACCTGATTTATTTAGAACAATTCAAGCTCTACCAGGGGTTTTGACAACTTCTGAGTTTAGTACTGGTTTAGTGATTCGAGGTGGTAATACGGATCAAAACCTTATTATGTTAGATGGTATAACGGTTTACAACCCTTCTCACTTAGGAGGTATTTTCTCTAATTTTATAGTGGATGGTGTTAAAGAGGCTGAATTAATAAAAGGTGCTTATAATGCTGAATATGGAGGTAGGCTTTCAGCGGTATTAAATGTTCTTAGCCGTGAAGGGAATAAAAATGAATTTAAAGGAAAAGCAAGTTTGTCCTTATTGTCCGCTCAAACAACACTTGAAGGGCCTTCTTATAAAGGGGCATGGCTACTAAGTGGAAGACGAACTTATTTTGATATATTACTACCCAAAATACTGCCTGAAAATATTACTGATAATATTCCACCATATTACTTCTATGATATTCAAAGCCATATTTTCTCTGACATTACATCAAAAGATCGTTTATCTTTTAGTTTTTATACCGGAATTGATGATATTTTATTCGACACTTTTGGACTTGATGGACGTTGGGGTAATAGAACACTAAGTGCTCATTATAGAAGAGTATTTAATGAAAGGCTTGTTGGTAATTTTCTAGTTGCAAATAGTAAGTTTTTCACAACATTTGGTTTAGGTGGCTCAAATGGACTCATTAATGATAATGGTATTGATGATAACACCGCTTCGGCTAACTTTTCATGGTTTAAATCCCCGGAATCAACGGTTAAAATGGGCGCTCAGGTAAAAAGACTAGGATTTGAGTACATTAGCAAATTCAATTCAGATACGACTTTTCTGATTAAAACTAAACCATACGAAATATCAACATATGCCAAATTAAAGCACGAGGTTAGTGACCTTTTTATTATTGAGCCAGGTATTAGACTGAATTATTATGATGTCTATCGTAATTCATTAAACCCCGATTTACGTTTGGGAATAAAATATTTACTAACTGAAGACAGATACCTGAATTTGTCCTTTGGTAATTATCATCAATTTATCAGCACATTTCAAGATGACTTCAATCCTAGTATTCTGGATAATTGGATTGCTGCAGATGAATCGGTAGAACCAGGTAAGTCGATTCAAGCGGTACTAGGATATGAAGAATATATAAATAATATGTATAAAATTCAGATAGAAGGTTATTACAAAGATTTAAAAAATCTTCTAACCTTTGAAGAAAAAAGATCTTCAACTGATGCAGCAGTGTCTGACTCAACTTTATCAGATATACTCACACCTGCTGATGGCTACGCTTATGGAATTGAATTTTTTGGTCAAAAAATGGCTGGTAATCTAAGCGGTTGGGTGTCTTATACTTTTTCAGTTTCTAGAAAAATAATGAATAGTATTTTTGAGGAAGAAGAAAATGAATACTATACGAACTGGGATAGAACCCATGCTTTTAGTGCACTTGGTAGTTATCAATTTAATAAAAAATGGGAAATGAACTGGCGCTATGGTCTGCAGTCAGGACAGGCCTTTACCCCCATTTTAGGCTATTATGTTCAAAAGTTTCCTGAAAGCCCAGAAGAAGTCTTTAGAACAATACCAGGTACTCGAAACTCAGGAAGATATGAACACTATAGTCGTTTAGATTTAGGTGCCGTGTATCATGCAAACATAGCTGGTAAAAAAATTGATTTCTTTTTTCAAATCATTAATACTCTAAATAGAAAAAATACTTTTAGAAAAATCTATGATTTAGGAAGTACTTATAATGGTCTCGATGATGATAATGATTGGGAAAAAGAGAAACATGATCTAAATGGAAATGGTAAACCGGATCCAGGCGAGACTAATGTGGATGAACCTGACGAAGGGCTCATAAGAGAACGTAACATTAGTCTATTTCCAATTATTCCAACTTTTGGCTTTACATGGGAGTTTTAAAAAATGAGTAAATTTATTTTTAATGTAATTATTTTTTCAACAGTTTTTTTTCATGCATGTGATTTTAAAGATCAGGAATTAGAATATGAAGAGACTTTAGTTGTCTTTGCAAACATTACAGCAAATTTTCCTGTAACTGATACAATCTTTGTATCAAGAACCGCAGCTATTGGTGAAGATGTTCTTGCAAATGATCTATGGGTAGAAGATGCCGAAGTATTTCTGAAAGATTCAAGCGATTTAAAACTTCCTTTCCAAAGTCTTGGAAATGGTCGGTATTTCCCAATTAGTGCAGAATCCTCGGTTGAAGAAATATCTAACTATTTAAATTTTATAATCAGAGGTGGAGAAAAATATACTTTAGTCGTGAATACCGTAAGTGATTCAGTACTAGCGGAAACAGTTGTCCCTTCTACTATAAATATAGAATCTCTAGAGGCAATGGAGTATGAATGTCCGGACGGTGAGATATTAAGCACGAAACAAATAGATGTTAATAACCTTGGTAATATCTCTTTTACTGATATGGCTATATTAATCAATGATCCCGATTTATATGTAGAATCAAATGAAATAATTATTGATACATTGACATATAGGTTTGGAGATTGCTTTACTCAGAGCTTTGCTAGTTATCCTTATTTTAATGTCAGTTTTGACAATGATAATTACCAGACCATAAAAATTTTGACATATGCCACTGATGCAAATAAAATGGGTTTAGAACCTCTAGATTCATTAAGCAGTTCAATAGACCCAGATAGTGGAGGCTTTTTTGATTATAACTATAATAGTATAAGAGACAGTGCCTTTACGAATTTAATATATGATACATCATTGGGGTTTCGTATTTGGAAAGGGCAGTATCCTCGTACTGAAAATAGTGTCCCTTACAGAATAAATCCATGGCAATGGAATATTGAAGAGTCACCACAACCTATAATGTGGTTATATTTTGATTATTATGGATTACAATTGATGACATTTCAAGCGACGAGTGAGTCATATTTTAATTATTTCAGCGGTGATCCTGTTGGACAGAACATTTATTTATTGCCAGATTCTAATATTGAAGGAGCCAAAGGTGTTTTTTATAGCTCCGCTTCAACCAGTTTTCTAGTCTATGTTAAACGAGATAACTAAATAAGATAATTAATAGAAATAAAAAAAACCCTATTCTCATAGGGTTTTTCTGTAGTCCGTAGGAGAATCGAACTCCTGTTGCCAGGATGAAAACCTGGAGTCCTAACCACTAGACGAACGGACCAAATAAATTATTTTGTATATTTAGATACCAATAAATTTATTAATACAGCGAACCTGTAGCCAACTTATTTTTTTACTAATTATTACTCAGCAGATGTGTCAAGAAGATCTAACAATTGACCTTTTTGATGCATTTCCATAGCAATATCTGCTCCACCAATTAGTTCACCTTTGACAAACAGCTGAGGTATTGTTGGCCAATTTGAAAACTCACTTAGATTGACTCTAATTTGAGGATCCGTTAGAACATTAACATCCTTATACTCAACACCATAATGACCTAGTATTTGAACTACGGAATTTGAAAAGCCGCACATTGGCATTTCTTTTGTCCCTTTCATAAAAAGAATGATTTTATTTTCTTTAATATCATTTATTATTTGTTCTTTATATTCCATTTTTATTCCTTATCTATTTGAAAATTTGATATTTTTATATGTACACTTCTTACAACCATAATTTTTGATAGTAGAAAAATATAAATAGCCCAAGAGCTTATGTTTTAATTCTTTTTTTATACGGTGTAATTCGCTACCACATTCAGGGCAATCTGTGAAAATTGAAGCTCGTTGAATGACTCTTTCACGCCATCTACGAGCAATCAGATATAGTGCAAAAGCAATTAATCCAATTCCAACGATGTCTGAAAATTCAAACTTTTGAAAAAATAAAAAAATAGTTTGAGTTACGGTTAAGATAATTTGGCTAGAAAAAATTGCAATTTTTCTAAAGAATAAAAAAATATAGCTTTTTATTTCTAAATCTTCTACAATTAAAAATAGACCAAGGATAATTAATGTTACAACTGTTATCTCAAAGTTATACTTTTTGAAGAAAGACTTTTTTTTAAGGGTTGCTTTTCTTTTTTGCGGCATTAAAAAATTGACATAATATATGCCCTATATTAATTATAATAAATTGAATCTTAAAGTAAGTAACATCAATTGTTTTATTAGTTAATAGGCATAATCTATTAACAATCAGTTTAAAAGGAAAATAGAATGAAACTAATTTCATGGAATGTGAATGGTATCAGGGCCGCAACAAAAAAAGGTTTTTTGGATTATTTAACACAAGAAGAACCAGATATATTGTGTATACAGGAATCAAAAGCTCATAAAGAGCAATTATCAACTGAGATTTTAAATGATCATGGTTATTATACTTATTGGCATTCTGGTGTTCGCAGAGGGTATAGTGGGGTTGCAACATTTTGTAAAAAAGAGCCACTTTATGTACAAGAGGGCTTGGGAATAAAGAAATATGATGATGAAGGGCGCGTACTTTTAACAGAGCATGAGGATTTTTTACTATATAATATTTATTTTCCAAATGGTCAAAAAGATGAGACACGACTGCAGTATAAATTAGACTTTTATAATGATCTCTTACCGATTATAAATGATCAAGTAGAATCCGGAAATAATGTCATTGTTACAGGTGATTGGAATACCGCTCACCAATCAATTGATCTGGCTCGACCGAAAGATAATTTGAAAACTTCGGGCTTTATGCCAATAGAAAGAGAAAAGCTTGATGAATATATTGCAAGTGGTTGGGTTGATACATTTAGGCTTTTTCATAATGAACCTGACAGGTATTCTTGGTGGACTTACAGGTTTGGAGCTCGTCAAAGAAATGTTGGCTGGCGTATTGATTATTTCTTTGTAAATAATGGTATGTCAGAAATGTGTTTAGATGCCGATATTCACCCTGATATTCTTGGCTCTGATCATTGTCCAGTCAGTTTAATTCTTGACCTCTAAGATTTTTTGATCCATTTTTGTTTTTTAATTACTATGGGGATATGTAGCTATCTCTTTGGTATGTTTAATAATATTATGGAAATCGATGCTATGCAATATGCATCTATGAGTAGGGAACTATTACGTAATGAAAATTTTTTACATTTTTTTGATAATGGTACACCTTATTTAGATAAACCACCTATGATCTTTTGGGTTACTTCAATTTTTTTTAAAATTTTTGGTGCTTCTAACTTTTCTTACAGGTTACCATCTTTCCTCTTTTCAATAATTGCTATCTACTCAACATTTAAATTATCAAATCTTTATTATTCTAAAAGAGTTTCGTTTAGTGCATCATTGATATTATCATCGTGCCTTATGATGATAGTTATAAATGGAGACGTACGTACCGATATTTATATGATCTCTCCAATGATGGTCTCGATTTGGCAATTAGCTCAGTATTTTAAATCAAAAAATATAACCTACTTAATTATTGGCTCGGTTGCAATATCATTATCTATGATGGGCAAGGGGCCATTAGGGTTTATTATACCAATAATGGTACTCGGTGTTAATTTAATTTATAACAAAGATTTAAATAAACTCTTAGATAAAAATATTGTTTTAGGATTCATCATTATAACCCTGTTTTTACTACCAATGTCTTTTGGTCTTTATGATCAATTTGGCTTTAGGGGTATTAAATTTTTTTATTGGACACAAAGTTTTGGAAGAATTACTGGAGATAGTGGCTGGTCAAATAATACAGGTCCTTTTTATTTGTTAAATGTTTTCTTCTATTCTTTTTTCCCTTGGACTATTTTATTTATCATAGCTTTTTTTGAAAAAATAAAAATAGTATTCAATAAAAAAGAGAAAGAGTACCAAGAAATCATTTCTTTTTCTGGTTTTCTTTTACCATTAATTATTCTATCTCTTTCGAATTATAAATTGCCTCACTATATCTATTGTGTTGTTCCGTTTGCTTCAATTCTATTAGCAAGTAAAATTGATAGATGGACACAGTCAAAAATATTTAATAAAATTTATTTATTTCAAAATATTTTATTAGCATTTACAATAGGGTGTATTTCTATATTCATCAATTATACTCTTCCCAAAAATAACCTCTTCTATACTTTTCCCATCTTTGTTATTATTTTTTTTATAACTTACAATCATTACCTAAACTCGAAGTTATATCGATTTTTTGTTCCTTCCATTGCATCGAGTTTGATTTTAAGCTACTATATTAATTTAGGTATTCTGGGACCTATTCTTTCATTTCAATCACAATCGGAAGCAGCTCATTATTTAAAAGAAAACTTTAATTCAAATATTGAATTAGTCTTTTTTGAGGAAGATAAACAAGCAAAGAGTAGATCTTTTAATTATTATCTAGATATAAACACTGTTTATGTGAATGCCGAAAATGTTAAGGAAAATATAAAAAGTGGGAATACTTTTATTTTTACGAATGAAAAAGGTTATCAAACGCTTTTTTCTGATTATCCTAATTTGAAATTATTAAAAATCTTTGATCATTATAGAATTAGTAAAATAGACAGTAAATTTATCATCCCTAAAACACGTGAAAGAACTTTGCAAAAAAAATACTTACTACAGGTCGATAATATTTAAGTCTCTCTATATAAAATAATAATCAAACTAAAAAAATGTTTCCAACATTATCAGTCGTAATACCAGTTTACAATGAGGAGTCTACTCTAGAGAGTATTTTAGCCGCTGTTTGCAAATCTAAGATTGTAAATCAAATTATTTTAGTAGATGATTGCTCAGAAGATAAAAGTGTTGAAAAGATATTAGAGTTGAAAAATAAAATTTTAATTGAGAAACCTTTAATACAGTTTAGTTTTGTTAAAAATAAAAAAAATTTAGGAAAAGGAGCGACACTCAGAAAAGGTTTTCAGCTTGCAACTTCGGATGTCATAATAATTCAAGATGCTGATCTTGAATATGATCCAAAAGAATATATAAAACTTATAAAACCAATAGCTGAAGGCAAAGCAGACGTAGTTTATGGCAGTCGATTCATTGGAGGTACTCATCGAGTCTTATATTTTTGGCATTATATGGGAAATAAAGCCTTAACTCTTTTATCTAATATGTTTTCTAATTTAAACCTTACAGATATGGAAACATGTTATAAAATGTTTCGCAGAGAGATTCTTGAAAATATTGAGTTAAAATCAAATCGTTTTGGATTTGAGCCTGAGTTTACAGCAAAAATTGCAAAATCAAAGTTACGAATCTATGAGTTACCAATTTCTTATTACGGGCGAACATATGATGATGGAAAAAAAATAACATGGAAAGATGGCATAGCCGCTATCTATCATATAATTAGATTTAATATTTTTTAGTATTTAGTATAAAACTAAGAAGATTTTTTTATTTAGAAAATATTAATTCTGGAATAATTTGATCAGACATCAACATTCCTTTTGTTGTTAATTTAATCCTTGATTCTTTTTTTGAAATCAGATTTGGATACTCTTTTTGTATCTTTGAGTACTTTTCTTCAAAAGAATTTAAAATTTCAGATGGTATTATGTTAATATCAAACCCTTCCTTCATTCTTAAGCCAAACCCAATTGCTTCATTAATAAAGTCTAAGTTAGATAAAGTCTCTGATTTTGAAATAGGTTGTATTCCTGATTCAACTTTTTGTATATAGTTACTCAGCGACCTAACATTATTCCAACGTTTATTATCATTAAAACCATGGGCTGAAGGGCCAAAAGCTAAATAAGGTTCGATACGCCAATAATGAAGATTATGTCTGCATTGCATTTTAGGTAAAGCAAAATTTGAGACTTCATATGCAGGATAGCCATTTTCTTCTAAAATTGAATGAGTTTTTGAAAACCAATCGCCTGTTTTATCATCATTGGGCATTTTGATTACATTTTTCCGAACTAGATCAAATAGTTCAGTACCATTCTCAACGGTTAGGGTATATGCAGAAATGTGATTAGGCTTTAGACTAATTATTTTGCGTAGATCTTCCTCCCACATTTCCCAAGTTTGTCCCGGAATTGAATAAATAAGATCACAGTTAATATTTTTAAAGCCAACAGATCTAGCATTTGAGAATGTTTCAAATACCTGCTCTGCGCTATGAATTCGAGTTAAAAATTTTAATAGACTTGGTTGTAACGATTGCACACCAATAGATAAACGATTAATACCTAAGTTATAGAAATCGCTTAATCTCTCTTTTGGAGCTTCTCCTGGGTTAGCTTCAATTGTAAATTCTTTCACGTTTGTTAAATTAAACTTTTTATTTAAAGTGGATAAAATCTCTTCAATATACTTTGGTTCTAAAAGACTGGGAGTACCACCTCCAATAAAGATTGTATCAAATATTAGTTTTTTAGAATCAACCTCATACATGTTTATTTCTTTGATCAGTGTTTTAATAAAAACCGGTATTTGACTATTTTGATCAGCAATAGAATAAAAGTCGCAGTACATACATTTGACTGCACAAAATGGAATGTGGATATATATACCAGATTTTTTCATGAGTAAATTTACTTTTTATGGTTAATTAAATTTCATGAATGTTTTAGATGATTTGTTCAATAAGTTTTCAGAAATTTGACTGATGAGAATAATTATTAGGAAAGTAAAGAATAGAATTGATAATGAAAAATGTATCTTTATTAGGCGAGAAGTTTTTATAAAAGAACAAAATATTCCAGAGTCGTTAGAGCTAGATGATAATAAAATAGAATCTATTAAGTTTTTGGCTACTTATAATAATGAGTCTATTGGTACCGCTAGATATAGAGCTACTTCGAAAGGAATGAAACTTGAAAGATTTGCAGTGATAAAGCAATACAGAGGGTATGGGGTAGGAAAAGCATTAGTACTCTTTATTTTAGAAGAATTAAAAATGGAGGAAAGTATATATCTACACGCTCAAGAGTCAGTAATTAAATTTTATACTAAGCTAGGGTTTAAAATAGTTGGAGACAGGTTTTTTGAAGCTGATATTCCTCATATTAAATTGATAAAAAAATGAAAATTCAAAATGTGAATTTTAAAAGATTAATAATATTTATAAAGCCGGAATGGCTTTATGTAACCCTATCTCTTATTAGTGGCCTTTTTTTTGTTGCTTTTAACACACTTTCAATATGGTTAACGGCATCCTTAATTAATAATGTATTAATTGATTTTGATAAGCTTTTAGAGAAACAACAGCAACTATTAAATAAATTAGAACCAAGTCTAAATGAAAAATTAAAAATAGCGGTAAATCAGTTAGTATTAAGAGAAACTAATATTGAAACATTAAAAGTATTATGTCTCTCTATTATTTGTGTTTTTATTTTTAAAAATATATTTCTTTATTTGAAGAATTTATCAACTTCTTATGTCCAAATAAGGATTGTTACAAACCTTAGAAATCGTATTTATGCTCATCTTCACTCTCTTTCATTATCTTTTTTTCATAAAAGAAAATTTGGTGATTTAACCTCTGTTATTATGAACGATGTTGGTACTCTAAATCAAGCTATCGGAGCTACTTTTCAAAAGATTATAGTAGAACCAATAAATATAATATCATTTGCTATTTTATTATTTATTATAAGCTCAAAACTAATGCTTGTTGCATTATTAATCATTCCTCTTAATCAAATCCTAGTACAATTTTTAGGAGGAAGCATACGGAGAAAAGCAAAGCGTGATACTCTTCAAATAGGTGGAATCTTAAGCCTTGTGACAGAGACTCTATCCTCTATTCGAATCGTGAAAGCATTTGCTATGGAAAAAAAAGAAATTGCCAAGTTTGATAAAGAATCGTGGAAATATTTTGATTTATTATTCAGAAAAGCCAAGCTACAACTTTTATCAACACCGATTATTGAAATAATTGGTATCTCTATGGCTGTGTTACTGTTATGGATTGGTGGATCAAAAGTAATTGTTGGTTCAGAGCTATCTTCTGAAGATTTTCTTAGATTTATGTTCTTATTATTCTCAATGCTTGGACCAATACGATCTTTAAGTAATGTTCATATTAAACTTCAAAACGGATATGCTTCAGCAGAGAGAATCTTTGAGATTTTAGATCAAGACACAGAAATAAAAAATATTGGACAAGAAAATATTACGGATCTAAAGTCATCAATTAAATTTAAAAAAGTGGATTTTTCTTATGACCAAGGTGAAACTTTTAAATTATCAGATATCTCTTTTGAAATACCAAAAGGTTGCACCTATGCACTTGTGGGTGAGAGTGGATCGGGCAAATCAACCATTGCTGATTTACTCCCTCGATTTTATGATGTATCCAATGGGTCAATTAACATAGATAATAAAAACATAAAGGAATATGATTTAGAATCAATACGAAAAATAATGGGTATTGTTACCCAGGAAACAATTTTACTTAACATATCAGTTCGTGAAAATATTGCATATGGAGAAAATAAAATTGATAATGATTTAATCATTAAATCTGCGATTGGAGCGAATGCAAATGATTTTATAAAAAAGCTAGATAAGGGATACGATACTATTATTGGAGAAAGAGGGGTGAAGCTTTCTGGCGGGCAAAGACAGAGGATAGCTATAGCAAGAGCGATATACAAGAACCCTTCTATCCTGATTTTAGATGAAGCAACATCGGCACTGGATTCAAAATCAGAAAAGTTAGTCCAAGAGGCTTTGGATAACCTAATGGCTGATAGAACGGCTTTGGTAATTGCTCATAGGTTATCGACCATAATTAAAGCTGATAAAATAATTGTACTTGAAGATGGAAAGATTAAAGAGGTAGGTAACCATAAAGAATTATATAATAAAAAAGGTTCTTACTATGACTTACATAATACACAGTTTGATAATTAATAATACTTTTAGAAGTCGGCTTGATTATCTTAAAAATAATAGACTAAAACAGCAATAAAGTACCTTGAAAAAAATTCTATTTGAAACTCATCATTTATATTACTGGCCAAATTATAGACCAATAATTGAAGAACTGAAAAAAAAAGAGAACTATACCATTCATGCATCAATGCCAATTAGAACATCTTTAATTGAATTTGAAATATTTAAAAAAGCATGCTCTGAACTAAAAGTAAGTTTTATAGAAGCAGATGATGAAGGTGCCCGAATTGTTAAAGTTCTAAAAAATAGATATGATATTATTGTCGTTGGTAATGTCGGACAATTAAATAAAATCGTACATAAAACGACTCTAACTGTGATGGTATATCATGGCATCGGATTAAAACAATCCTATTATAATGATATTGATGATAGAATAAATATTAGATCTGTAGAATCTTTGGATAGATTTAATGAACTAAAAAAGATAGGATTTGAAAATATTTTTTTAACTGGCTTTACTAAACTAGATAGATTTAAAACAATTAAAAAAAATGAAATTAACAGAATTAAAGAAAGTTTAAGTTTAGATTTAAACAAAAAAACAATTCTATTTGCACCGACATTTTATCCGTCATCATTAGAAGCATTATATAATGAAATAAAATTTTTAAGCAAGGAGTGTAATATCATTGTTAAGCTTCATGGTTTTAGCTGGGAGCAAAAACGATTTATTTATCAAAGTCAGATGTATGAGGAGTTATCTAAGCAGAATAGCTCAATCAAGCTATTGGAGAATAATGTTTATGATATTATGCCATATTATATGATAGCCGATTTACTAATCAGTGATATCTCATCAACATTATTTGAGTACTTACCACTTGATAAACCCATAATTCAAGCTCAATGCTTTACACTTCGCTTAAAACATAAAATATTCAGTAATCGTTTTTGGCGGAAACTAGATTTAAAGCGACTAGAAAATATTGATTTTACTTATAAAATTACCAAAGCAGATGATTTATTAAGTCGATCTTTTTATGCTCTTGAAAACCCTCAGGAAATGTCTAAAAAAAGAGCAAAAGCTTTAAAGAATTTTCTTTTTAAAGCCGATGGGAAAGCTTCATCTAGATTGATAAATGCAATTGAGGAATTTGAACATTAAAATTGCTATTTATAGTCCAAACTGGATTGGCGATGCCGTTATGGCACTCCCTTTTATTCAATTGTTGAAGGAGAAAAATCCTCAAGCTGAATTAAACATAGTTTGTAAGGATTGGGTTTCTGCAGTTTTTAAAAACAACCTATCAGTTAATCAAATAATACCAATACCTCAAGACAGCATAAACAGTTTTAGTGGTACGGTTCGAATAGGATTAAAATTAAGATCTGAAAAGTTTGATTTATTTTATACTTTAACGGATTCAATTAGAAGTGCAATTATTCTTTGGCTATCAGGTGCTCGAGTCAGAGTTGGATATGATACACAAATGCGTTCTCTTTTTTTGACTGATTATAAAATTCCTCCACTTCAATCTATTCATCGTTCGTATAAATACTTATCCTTAATTGAGCCAGGGGTTTTAACTCAAAATATACCAGAAATTAGCCTTTCAACTTTTGAGGAGGATTGGGCAAAAAAAGAAATGCGAAAATTGGGGCTAAATAGTCCAATTGCTCTTGCACCATTTAGCGTGGCGAAGAATCGAACTCTTCAAAATAATATTTTGGATAAATGGATAAAAAACACAAAAAATAGTTATCTTATTTTTGGCTCGTATAATGATATCGAAAAAAGTAATAACCTTATCAAATTTTGCAAGAGTGACAATATCAAATCAATTTGTGGGAAATACTCTCTTCGACAATCAATAGCACTAATTTATTTTTGTAAATATACGCTGGCTACTGATAGCGGTTTGGGTCATCTATCTGCTGCTTTGGGCACACCGACTATTTCATTCTTTGGGGTGGGTAATATTGCTGTAACGGCACCAATTGGAAAAAAAAATAGTATAATAAAACATTGTACTACATGTCTAGGGGATTTTTGTGAAAAGAATGGTCAAGGTACATCATGTATAAAAAAAATCTCAAAAGAAAATATAGAAAATGCTGTAAATAAAATAATTGATCAGTAATTTTTAAGATGAAAGCATTTATTCTAGCAGCTGGTGTCTCTCGGAGACTTTATCCACATACTTACGATCTACCTAAATGTCTATTAGATGTAGGTGGAAAGCCTATTATCAATTATCAATTAGAGGCAATAGAAGATATTGGGGTCACAGAAGTAACAATGGTTGTTGGTTATCACAGAGAAATGTTAATTAATCATGTAACTACAAATTTTCCCGGGTTATCTTTTAATTTTATTATTAATCATCATTATTTTGAAACAAATACTGCATATTCACTATACCTTGGTAGAAAAGTTTTAGATTCTGATCTAATGCTCATGAATGCTGATGTGATTTATCCCATTGATTTATTAAAAAAAATATTTTTATCTGATTATGAGACTGCTTTAGCTGTCGATATCAAATCATGCGGACAAGAAGAAGTTAAAGTGATCGATGGGGGTAATAATAAAATAGTTGCGATAGGGAAAAAATTAATAGAAAAACAATGTTTAGGTGAATTTATTGGTGTTGCAAAACTATCTTTAGATTTTAATTATCATTTTTCTCAAGCTTTATCCGATTTAATTAAAGCCGGTGGGAATGATGACTACTTTGAAGCTGCAATCCATTTATTGCTAGATAAAACAGACATTAGATATGTGGATGTATCAGAATACCCATGCTTAGAAATTGACTTCATAGAAGATTTAAATTCGGCACGAAAGCTATTCTAAAACGATGATGCGAAATAACCAGACTTTGCTTTTAGACTTTGATAGTACAATTGTTCAAGTAGAATCATTGGATCTATTATCTGAAATCACTTTGTTTGGAGGATTAGAGAGTAAAAAAAAGAGATTAGAAGTTAAAGAATTAACTAATCTCGGTATGAATGGTGTTATTACGTTTCAAGAATCACTTCAAAAAAGACTAGATATGATTCAAGCTAGTAAAAAAGATGTTGAGTTATTAAGTAATAAATTAATAAATTTAATTACACCTTCATTTTCTGAAAATTCTGACTGGATAATAAAGAACTCGGATAAAGTGCATATCTTTTCCGGTGGTTTTAAAGAGGCTATTATTCCAGTTGCGAGGATTTTTAACATTCCTGAAGAACGTGTGCATGCAAATGAGTTTATTTACTCTAAGGATGATAAAATAGAGGGGGTAGATACAATAAATCCATTTAGTCGCTCTGGTGGTAAAGTAGAAAGAATAAAAGAATTAGGTTTAAGTGGTGAAATTATAATGGTCGGGGATGGCAGTACTGATGCTGAGGTGAAAATATTAGGAGATGAGTTTAAATTTATAGCATTTATCGAAAATGTTAGGAGAAATCCTGTATTAGAAAAAGCCGATTTTGTAGCAAAAACATTTGAAGATGTGATTAACTTTATTAGTCAGACTGATTAAGTATATTTATTTTTAATAATTCTATTTTAACGAGGAACTAAGCATGAGCTTGCTTAAGAGTCAATTACGAAAAAAAATACCTTTACTGCAGAAAGAGATTAAAGACTTAATAGCTGAAAAAGGGGATCAAAAGATAAGCGATGTGACAGTTGCACAAGCATACTCTGGAATGAGAGGGATTAAAGCTTTTGTTTGTGATACTTCATCTGTTTCTGCTGACAAAGGTTTGATTATTCGAGGTATCCCATTATTAGATATAACAAATATAACCCCTGAAGAAGTTTTCTCGCTTCTATTAACTGGAGATCTGCCCTCTACTGAAGAGATTCAAGATCTAAAAGTGGAGTTCTCTTCTCATTTAGAGGTGCCTAGCTATGTTTGGGATGTCCTTAATGCAATGCCAAAAGATTCACATCCAATGACGATGTTTAATACCGCTATTCTGGCAATGCAGGGCGAAAGTCTATTCAAGAAAAGATATGACGAAGGTATGCCTAAAGAAGAGTATTGGGAGGCGGTACTAGATGATGGTATCCGGTTATTAGCCAAACTCCCAACACTTGGAGCTGGAATATATAGAATGAGGTTTAATAAAGGGCCCATTATTTCACCCGATTTAGATCAAGATTGGGCCGGGAATTTTGTACATATGACTGGTCTTCCTGACAAAGATGGAAGCTTCCATAAGCTTATGCAACTATATTTTATGCTTCATTGTGATCATGAGGGTGGAAATGTGAGTGCTTTTGCTTCTCATACGGTAGCATCAGCATTATCTGATCCTTATTACTCTGTCTCTGCTGGTTTAAATGGTTTAGCCGGTCCACTGCATGGACTAGCTAACCAAGAATGTTTGAAGTTTGTATTAAGTGTTAAAGAAGACTTTGATGGAGTACCGTCAGAAAGTGATCTGAAAGAATATTGTTGGAAAAGATTAAATAGTGGTAGAGTAATCCCAGGTTATGGTCATGCTGTTTTAAGATGCCCAGATCCTAGGTTTTCTGCCTTTATTGATTTTGGTCAAGATCATATTGAAAATGATGATGTTTTTGGTATCGTTGATTTGCTTTTTAAAGTTGTGCCTGGAGTACTTCAGGAACATGGGAAAGCAAAGAACCCTTGGCCAAATGTAGATGCGGCTTCAGGATCACTATTATATCATTACGGTCTAAAAGAATTTAATTTTTATACAGTCTTGTTTAGTATTTCAAGAACGATGGGTATGATTTCTCAAATGGTTTGGGAGAGAGCTTTAGGAATTCCTATAACAAGACCTAAATCTATTACAACTGACTGGATTAAAAATAATATTTAATATAAAAAATCTTCGGCTCAGCTTCGTCTTTTTATTACTAACGGTTAGTAATTCTGAAGAAATTTATCAATCAATACGTCTTTATGGGCCCACAAATAAGAATCTAGAGATAGTTACAAGTTTAGGTATACCTCTTGATCATTCTTCTGGTAAAAAAGGTTTTTATATTGATCTAATTATTAATTCTAAACAATTAGATGGACTATTATCAGAAGGTCTGAATTTTGATATCCAAATTCCTGATTTAACTCAATATTATAAGTCTAGAAATATTATTGAATCCTCTAGAGATTTCCCATTAGGTTCAATGCAAGGGAATTATACTTGGAGTGAATTAAACACTAGGTTTGAGGAGCTGCGCTCTATGTATCCCAATATAATTTCTGAAAAAATCATATTGGGGCAATCAACAGAACTCAGAGATATTTGGGCTTTTAAGGTTTCGGATAATCCTAATGTAGAAGAAGATGAACCCGAAGTTTTATATACTGGGTTGACTCATGCTAGGGAGCCACTTGGTATGATGAACCTTTTTTATTTTGTACAAAAATTAGCTGAAGGTTATAGTTCTAATTCTGAGCTTAGTTATTTAGTCGATAATCGGGAATTATGGTTTTTACCCGTTATTAATCCTGACGGATATGTTTATAATGAATCAATTGAGCCGAATGGTGGAGGTATGCACCGGAAAAATAGATTTGATACAGGGTGCGGTAACGGAACAAGTCGAGGGGTTGATCTTAATAGAAATTATGGTTTTGGTTGGGGAGCTAATAATACTGGTTCTTCACCGGATGAATGTTCGGACGTTTATCGTGGTGCATCTTCTTTCTCTGAAATTGAAACACAAATAGTTCGAGATTTTATATTAGAACGTAATTTTAAAAATATTTTGCATTATCATTCCTATTCAAATGTTTATATTCATGCTTTTGGAGATGCTTCTATGCCTCCCGAGCCAGATATTACAACTTTAACAGAAATTGGTAACGAAATGGCCAGGTATAATGGTTATGGAGTAGGTACTGGAAGCCAATTAATTGGATATACAGTTAATGGAGATGCTGTTGATTGGACATATGGTGATCAAAATATTATTGCATATACTCCTGAGGTGGGCACTCCAACACAAGGATTTTGGCCCTCAGAAAATGAAATAATTCAATTGTGTGATGATCAATTCCATCCAAATAAAGTTTTTGCTTTTGTTGCCGGTCCCGATATAATTATTGATTCTTATGAAATCACTGAAGATTTTATTTTACAAGGAGAAGAACTTGAGATTGAGTTGACTATTAAAAATAGAGGTTTAATAAACTCTGATTCTGATATTGAGATAAGTTATACTCCATTGAATAACTGGACAGTAATTAATTCAGAGCCTTTTATTATAAGTGATTTAGATGCTCAAGATTCAGATAACTTATTATTAAATATCATGATTGATAGTGAGACTCCACAGGGTATAGTTTCAGGTGTTATTCTTCAAATAGATTGTGATAATAGCTTTCTTCGTCAAGACACTATTCAATATTCAATTGGGCAACCTGAAATGATTTTTTATGAGGGGTTTGAAAATGGAGTAGAAAGATGGAACCTGGATAATAATTGGGCGTTGACAGAGGAGGCTCAATTTGGGCAGTCAGCTTTAACAGATAGTCCTGAAGGCCAATATAATGCAGATTCTGAGACAATAGCTGAACTCGATATTATTTTCAATTTATCTTATTTGATGAACCCAATCATTCAGTTTAAAGCAAAATGGGATATTGAGTCAAATTATGATTTTGTTAGATTTCAAGGCTACAGTGAAGCAGCAGGATGGGTTAGTCTTAGTGGTGCATATACTGAAAATGGCGTAGGGCAACCAGCTCAACCATTAGGCGAACCTGGCTATGATGGCCTCCAAGAATCGTGGGTAGAAGAAACGATTCCTCTGAACCAAAACAATCAAATTAGTTTTGAAAAATTTCGTTTTATCCAAACCTCCGATAGTTTTGTAGAAGGAGAAGGGTTCTTTGTCGATGATTTTTCTATTTCAGGTTACCCTCTTGGACTTATTGGCGATTATAACTTAGATATGAATGTTGATATTTATGACCTTTTAATGCTTTCTGATTTCTTATTATTCGGAGATATACCAACTGATACTCAATTATTTTTCTGCGATTTAGATAGATCCGGCTCCCTTGATATTATGGATCTAATTCTTCTAACCAATAAAATTTTAAGTTTTTAGATGTCTATTTTAGTATTTTTACTTTCGGTTACATTGCTTAGTTCTCAGAAATATGATCTAGACCAATTACACATTGGGAAAAGGGGAGGGAATTATAGGGTTTGGATTTACTTCGAGGATAAACCTAACTCAAAACCTATTATTTTGGATCAAAAGACTATTTTAAGGCGTGAGAAAAGTAAAAAGACTACTAGAGCTACTTGGTTTGATCTAAATGTCTCAAAAACATATATTGATCATTTAAATATGTTAGGATTTCAGGTCCTAAATCAAAGTAGATGGCTTAACGCCGTTACTTTAATTTGTAACAAAGATGACATCGAATTACTTAGTACACTTGAATTTGTAAAAAAAATTGTTCCCGTAAATCTCATGAAAAAAAAAAGAATTGAAGAGAATAATCTTGCAGGGTTAAGTCGTACTTTTATCTATGGTAACTCAAATGACCAGATGGAGCAAATCAATGCTATTGATGCTCAGAGTATGGGCTTTTACGGACAAGGTGTTCGCATCTTATATATTGATACAGGTTTTGATTTAAGTCATGAGGCTTTTGATTCATTACAAGTAGTTGGACAATATGATTTTATTAATGATGATCAGATAACATCAAATGAAAACGAAGAAGAAGAACAAAACAATCAAGATGAGCATGGCTCTCTATGTTTGAGCGTTTTATCTGGATTTAAAGAAGGAGAGTTAATAGGACCGGCTTTTAAATCAGAATTTTTATTAGCTAAGACTGAAATTGTAGATCAAGAAATTGAGCAAGAAGAAGATAATTACGTAGCTGCTTTAGAATGGGGAGAAGGATCTGGTGCAGATATTGCTTGTGCTTCTTTGGGATATATTGATTGGTATAATTACCAAGATCTAGATGGTAATACTTCTCCGACAACTATAGCTGTTGATATAGCTTCAAGCCTTGGAGTATTATGTGTCAACTCGGCAGGTAATAGTGGCGATGATTCATGGTACTATATTATGGCTCCGGCAGATGCTGATTCTGTTCTTTCTATTGGATCGGTTACCTCTGAAGGTGTATTATCTTCTTTCAGTTCGCACGGACCAACCTATGATGGTCGAATAAAGCCGGAGGTTTGTGCAAGGGGTTCTTCTACCTATTGTATAAGGCCAGGTACAAATTCAGAATATCGCTATGCTAGTGGTACTTCTTTATCTGCTCCTTTGGCTGCTGGAGCAGCCGCAATTGTGCTCTCGGCAAACCCTTCTTGGAATGCAATGAATGTTCGTGAAGCTATTATGAAAACCGCTTCCATGAGTGAATTACCTAATAATGATTATGGGTATGGTATTTTAAACACCGTAGAAGCACTTGAGTATGATTTTAATTTATTAATAGATAAGTCAAATTTTAGTCCTGAAAAGTATACTCTTGAAGTATTTCCAAACCCTTTTAATCCCTCTTTAAATATCCGGCTTTCTGATTTAACCGGACAGGCAGTTAATGTAGATATTTTTTCTATGAATGGTCGATTTATTACTAGCCTTATTCAAAATAGAATAATTAAAACTAGTTCTACTATCGATTGGACACCGGCGAACCAATCTAGTGGTATTTACTTTTTACGTATAAATGTTAATGGTCGTTTGAAGTATCAAAAAGTAACATTCATCAAATAAATTCCACGAAAAGGATTTTCTTGCCTTCGCACGAATTTTCCTCCAAATTCTAACTTATCTTTAATATATCAGAATGAAAGTCTTGCACAAGAACATATTAACAAAGCTAATTTTCTCTTTTTTCTTTATACTCTGTAGTAATTTGAAAGCAGAGAATCTTTATAATTACCCAATAGACTT
>TARA_B110000046_G_scaffold185695_2_pt1 | contig 26626 bp, 25 predicted proteins | sample TARA_B110000046 | Tara Oceans TARA_B110000046 (sample SAMEA4397157) | marine metagenome | biome: Polar Biome; feature: [DCM] deep chlorophyll maximum layer (ENVO:01000326); material: water (ENVO:00002006), including particulate matter (ENVO:01000060) such as... | depth 40 m
TTCCATGTCTAAAGAAACTGAACTTAAACAAGAGTTTAATCACTTTAAAGAAACAATAGAAAATGGTACGCCAATTGTAATGTTTGATAGAGTTGCAAAAACAATAGATTGTGATAAAATTATTACTGATGACTTTAATGGTGCTCTAAACACTGTTGAATACTTATACAAGACTGGTCATAGAAATATTGCTTTTGTATCTACTTTAAGTAATTTACATATTGGTGAGCAACGTTTTTTAGGATACAAAAGAGGATTAGAGAATGTAGGTTTGCCTTTTAATGACAATCTTGTTGTTAATATTTTGGATAAAGATTACAAAGAGTATGAATCTATTTTGATTCCTGTTTTTAATAGAAATAAAATTGATAGTGTAATTACAACTGGAGAGTCTGCTGCGGTTGCAGCTATGAAGGCAGGCTTAAAAACCGGTCTTGAAATTCCTAAAAATTTATCTGTAATTGCATTTTCAAACGGAATTTTAGCAAGACACTCAAGCCCTAAAATGACAACTATTAGTCAACACGGAGAACAAATGGGCGAAGCTGCTGCACAAGTTTTAATTGATAAATTAGAGAAAAAGCATACTGAAACTATCACCAAGGTAATTACAACTGATTTAGTAATTAGAGATTCTACTAGATAATAATGATTGATTTTTCGAAAGTAAAATTAGTAGTTTCTGATATGGATGGCACTTTGCTAAACTCTAAGGGTGAAGTTAGCCAACAATTTTTTACACTTTTTAAAGAACTCAAAAAACGTAACATTCATTTTTGTGCTGCAAGTGGAAGACAGCACAATAGTATTGTCGATAAACTTTCAATAATAAAAAATGATATTTATGTAATTGCAGAGAATGGTGGCATTGCCAAAAAAGGTGACGAAGTATTTCTTTCCAATTTTTTAGAGCCTGAAAAAGCATTAAAACTAATTCCTGTTTTAAGAGAAATTGAAGGAGCAAACATGGTGCTCTGTTGTAATGATGCTGCTTTCATAGAAAGTAAAGATGAACGTTTTATTGGACTATTTCAAGAATACTATCACAGTTTTGAAGTGGTAGAAAATCTAATGGAAATTCCTAAAACCACTCCTGTTTTTAAAATTGCAATCTATCATTTTAATTCTTCAGAGGAATTTATTTACCCAGTAATTAAGGACTTAAACAATGAAGTTTTACTCAAAGTTTCTGGTCAAAATTGGTTAGATATTTCTGATAAAAAAGCAAATAAAGGAAATGCTTTAAGAGAAGTTCAAAAACTTTTAAATATTACCAAAGAAGAAACTATGGTTTTTGGTGATTACCATAATGACATTGAAATGATGCAAGAAGCTGACTTTACCTTCGCAATGAAAAACGCACATTCTGATATTAAAAAACTAGCAAACTATTCAACAGAAAGCAATGATGATTTTGGTGTGGAACGTATCTTAGAAAAGCTAATTTCATCTTAATAATTATTCCTCTGGGATTCACAGAAAACAACAGAAGTCTTCCTGCAAAAAATAATTAAGAATCTCTTACTAAACTTGTCGAAATACTTTCTAATCATTATAAGAAACTGTGCTTTGTCTTTCCCTATTTACATGCAACTTGGTGACATCTGGTCTAGAATAATGCCCGACAACATCAAAGTTTTGACGTTCTTCTAAAACCCTATTAAAATCAAGTGTTTCAATAATCAAACCTTCTTTATTGATGACGGGTTCAACGATCCATTCTCCGTCAGGACCTGCAATACAGGAGCCTCCATTAGCTAAAATATCTGGAGCATCTTTTACAATTTCATCATAATAAGGAACATCACTTGGAAAGTCAGATCTTGCCATTAAACTCGAAACAGAAATTACAAAAGAACGAGATTCTCTGGCTATAAAGCGAGTAATATCTTTGGTATTATGGTCACTTCCTGGCCAAACAGCAATGTGTAAATTTTCTCCTAAACCATACAAAGCAGTTCTTGGTAAAGGCATCCAATTTTCCCAACAATTTAAGCCTCCAACGTTAAATTCTTTCAGTGCATGCACTTGTAATCCATTTCCATCTCCAGGCGCCCACGTTAAGCGTTCATCATAAGTTGGCTGCAGCTTTCGATGTACAGATTTTATGTCTCCTTCTTCATTTATATATACCAAAGAAGCATAAATACTATGTCCGCCTCTATTTTGCGCACGTTCTATAATCCCTAAATAAATAGCAATATTGTGTTCTTTTGCTAATTTACAAATAGAACCTAGCTCTCCTTTTTCTATCGTTACAGAATTACGAACGTAATGTGCATGAATTTCTTTTTGAGTTTTAGAATTCCATTCTGTACCGTTTGTTAAGCCAATCCAAAAAGGATAACCAGGCAACAGGGCTTCACCAAATACAATGAGTTCGCAATTTTCTTGTGCTGCGTCTACAATTGAGTTCGCAATTTTTTTAATTGTCTTTTCTTTATTTAACCAAACAGGAGAAATTTGTGCTAATGCTACTTTAAGTAAATTATTTTTCATTTTACATGAATTAAAAATTAAACACAACGCTATGAAACTCAAAATTTTTATAGCTAACTATCTATGAAAAGAGTTCTATAAGAACTTCGTTTTTTAAAGCTCAATAGAAACGACCAAACCTTCATTTGATCTTACATTAAAAACAGTTTCATCTTCAAAAATTAAATACTGTCCTTTTATACCGACTAATTTACCCGTATAATTTGGTGTTTTAATCAAGTTTAAACTTTTAGGTTTTTCTGGATATTTCTTAACAGGAAAGTTTAAATGCGTTTCTGAATTGTTCTCAATAAAATATTCTTTTGCTTCCTCAGGAATAAATGCTTTTAACTTGTCTCTCCATTCAATCAAACTTACATCTTCAATATCATTCTTTAGCATTTTACGCCAATTTGTTTTATCTGCAACATGTTGTTTTAAAGCAACTTCTGTAATTCCTGCTAAATAACGGTTAGGCACTTCTACAATTTCTATGGCTTCATGTGCTCCTTGATCTATCCATCTTGTCGGCACTTGCTGCTTTCTTGTAACACCAACTTTTACATTACTAGAGTTTGCTAGATACACAATATGTGGTTTTAATTGCACCGCTTTTTCATACGCTAAATCTCTATCTTCGATATCTAGATGTGCCTTACTTAACTCTGGTTTCATGATCCAATCTGCAGCATTTGGAATTTCAAAAAAACAAGATTTACAAAAACCTTGTCTGTAAATTTCTTTTTCTAAATGACAATTTAAACATTCGTAGGTAACAAAACGAATCGTCAACTCAATGTTTAACAACTGATTCATGTTTAAGAAATCAGAATTCATGTCTAAATAATACTGAATTTCAGCTGAATTCTCAGTTTTCATTTTTTTTAGGACTCCTTGATATTTCATAACCAAATTTTAGTATTTTTAGCTTTTAACAAACTTACATAAAAAACGCAACTTTATCTATGGCTTTACCCTTTGTAAATTCAATAATTTCTTGGTTTTTAAAAAAGCGAGTACATCAAATAGAACTTTTTTTAAAATACCCTATTGATGTGCAGGAAGAACTTTTATTAAAACTAGTTGCCACTGCTAAAAGAACCGAATTTGGTGAAGAACATGATTTCTCATCCATTAAAAATTATAAAGATTTCACAAACAAAGTGCCTATTCAGAGGTACGAAAGTATAGAGCCTTTAATTGAACGCTGCAGAAAGGGCGAACAAAATTTATTTTGGGCAACTCCTATAAAATGGTTTGCAAAATCTAGCGGAACTACAAATGCAAAAAGTAAATTTATCCCTGTAAGTGATGAGGCTTTAGAATATTGCCACATAAAAGCTGGTAAAGACATGTTGTGTTTGTACATTAATAATAATGAAGAGACACAGTTATTTACAGGTAAAGGTTTAAGATTAGGCGGAAGTTCTGAAATTTACAAAGAAAACAATTCTTACTTTGGCGATTTGTCTGCAATTATTACAGGAAATTTACCTTTTTGGGTAGATTATAGTTCTGCTCCGAGTCAGGAAGTTGCTTTAATGGCTGAATGGGAAACCAAAATGGAGGCTATTATTGATGAAACAATTGATGAAAATATTACTAGTTTAATCGGTGTACCAAGTTGGATGTTGGTTTTATTAAACAGAGTTTTAGAACGAACAGGAAAAGATAATATTTTAGAAGTTTGGCCAAACCTGGAAGTTTATTTTCATGGAGGCGTAAACTTTAATCCTTATAGAGAACAGTATAAAAAACTAATTCCTAAAAAGGAATTTAAGTATTATGAAACCTATAATGCTTCTGAAGGGTTTTTCGCTATTCAAGATAATAATGGCTCTAAAGAATTACTATTGATGTTAGATTATGGCATCTTCTATGAGTTTATTCCTATGACTGCATACAAAGGAGAAAGCTCTATAGCAATTTCTTTATCAGAAGTAAAGGAGAATATTGATTATGCTTTAATTATTACTACAAATAGTGGTTTATGGCGTTATTTAATTGGTGATACTATTAGATTTACGTCTTTAGATCCATATCGAATTAAAATTACTGGAAGAACAAAACATCATATTAATGTTTTTGGGGAAGAGTTAATTATAGAAAATGCAGAAGATGCTTTAAGGCTTGCATGTGAAAAAACAAACGCAAATATTAAAGAATATACTGTTGGTCCTATTTTTATGGAAGGAAAGAAGAATGGTGGACATCAATGGGTTATTGAATTTGAAAAAAAACCTAAAAGTATGGACTATTTTACTGAAATTTTAGACAATGCATTAAAGTCTATCAATTCTGATTATGAAGCAAAACGTTATAATTCTATGGCATTGGCTATGCCTAAAATTCATGTTGCAAGAGAGGGTTTATTTTATGATTGGTTAAAGAAAAAAGGCAAATTAGGTGGACAACATAAAATACCTAGATTGTCTAATTCTAGAGATTTCGTAGAGGAACTTTTAGAACTGTAAAAACTAAATATCTCGTTCTACCACATAGTTAATCATCTCTAATAAAGAACTTTTATAAGGTGATGCTGGGTAGTTTTCTAGAATAACTAAAGCTTTGTTTCTGTAGTCTAGCATTCTATTTGTAGTATACTCTATACCTCCATTCTCTTTTACAAAAGCAATTACTTCTTTAACACGTTTTTTATCTTTATTGTGTTTCTTTATTGAGTTGATAATCCAACTTTTATCTTTTTTCGAACAAGTATTTAGAGTATGAATTAATGGCAGCGTCATTTTTTGCTCTTTGATATCAATTCCTGTAGGTTTCCCAATTTTATCATCTGTATAATCGAATAAATCATCTTTTATTTGAAAAGCAATACCGATGTATTCTCCAAATTTTCGCATTTGCTGAATCGTTTCTTGGTTCGCACCAACAGAAGCAGCTCCTATACCACAACAAGCAGCTATTAAAGTTGCTGTTTTCTGACGAATTATATCAAAATAAATATCTTCTGTAATGTCTAATTTTCTTGCTTTTTCTATTTGAAGTAATTCGCCTTCACTCATCTCCCGAACTGCTATAGAAATTAATCTTAGCAAATCAAAATCCTCATTATCTATTGACAAAAGCAAACCTTTAGACAATAAAAAATCACCTACTAAAACAGCAATCTTATTTTTCCAAAGTGCATTTACAGAGAAAAAACCTCGTCTTCTATTACTATCATCTACAACATCATCATGCACTAAAGTTGCCGTGTGAATTAATTCTACAACAGAAGCTCCTCTATAAGTTCGTTCGTCAAAACCACCATCAGAAACCATTTTAGCTACCAAAAAAACAAACATTGGTCGCATTTGTTTTCCTTTTCTACGAACAATATAATAAGTAATTCTGTTTAATAATGGAACTTTAGAAAGCATGGAATCTTTAAACTTATTTTCAAAAAGTTCCATTTCAATTTTAATAGGAAGTTTTATAAGTTCTACTTGTTTCATTATTGTTTGTTTAAAAAAAAGATTGCTTTTAAAGTAAATATCTGAAGCCGTATAAAATAACCACAGGAGTAAGACTTATTTGTAAACTAAGTTTTTTTGCAACTCTATAATCTAAATTCACACCACCAACGGGATTAATTTCACCTGTAAATAAGAAAGTATTTCTAAAAGGTATACTTTCTACATCTCTAAGTTCACCGTGATATCCATACATAACTCCTAAACCATAAATTACAGAAAATTTTTCAGTTACTTGTTGTTTTCTTTTGTAGAGAGCTGCCAAAGTAAACTCTCCAAATGAATTTTTAAATGCTGCAATCTCATAACTTTTATAATTGTAGCTAGTGTACCAAATATCTATCACATCTAAATCACTTGTATGAGAACCAAAAGGAAGAAAGGTAACAGATGACTTTAACTCTTCACCCTTTATAAATTCCCAAATAGTTTTATTTTTATCTTGAGCTTTTAAGCTCAATGAAACTAAAATTAATATGCTAATAATAAAATTCTTCATAACTAAAATTTTTACGATTTATTTGCCAATTGTCCACAAGCAGCATCAATGTCTTTACCTCTGCTTCTTCTTACATTTACAGTAATGTCATGCATTTCTAGATTAGAGATATAATTATTTATAGCAGATGAACTTGCTTGTTGAAACTCACCATCATCAATAGGGTTGTATTCTATTAAATTAATTTTACAAGGCACCGCTTTGCAAAATTCGACCAATGCTTTTATATCTTCTTTTCTATCATTAATTCCATCCCAAACAATGTATTCGTAGGTAATTGCTCTACCTGTTTTTTCATACCAATATTCTAAAGATTCGCGTAAATCTTTTAACGGAAAAGTCGCATTAAATGGCATTATTGATGTTCTAACTTCATCTATGGCAGAATGTAAAGAAACTGCTAAATTAAATTTAACCTCTTCATCAGCCATCATTTTTATCATTTTTGGCACACCAGAAGTAGAAACTGTTATTCTTTTTGATGACATTCCAAGACCTTCAGGAGATGTTATCATTTCTATCGATTTAATAACGTTTTTATAGTTCATCAATGGCTCTCCCATTCCCATAAAAACAATATTTGTTAACTTATGATTAAAATACAATCTACTTTGCTTGTCTATAACAACAACTTGATCATAAATTTCATCCGGATTTAAATTACGCATCCTTTTTAAACGCGAAGTTGCACAGAATTTGCAATCTAAACTACACCCAACCTGACTAGAAACACAAGCTGTTGTTCTCTTATCTGTAGGTATTAAAACAGATTCAACAATTAAACCATCGTGTAATCTTATACCGTTTTTAATCGTACCATCATTACTTTTTTGCATTGAATCAACCTTAATGTGATTGATTACAAAGTTTGATTCTAACATTTCTCTAGTTTCTTTCGAAATGTTAGTCATGGCCTCAAAAGTATGCAACGACTTACTCCAAAGCCATTCATAAACTTGATTTCCACGAAAAGCTTTATCGCCATTTTCAACAAAAAAATCACGTAATTGTTCTTTAGTTAAGGCTCTTATGTCTTTCTTCTTTACTTCCATATTCTGCAAAAATACAAAACCTCACAAGAAACTTGTGAGGTTTTTGTTTTCAATAAAAAAATTGAATTATATTATTAACATCGCATCTCCGTACGTAGAGAATTTATATTTCTCTTTGATCGCTACTTTATACGCTTCCATTAAAAAATCATACCCAGCAAAAGCAGCTGCCTGCATCATTAGTGTAGATTTTGGTTGATGTAAATTTGTGATCATTGCATTTGCAATACTAAATTCAAAAGGAGGGAAAATAAACTTATTTGTCCAACCTTCAAAACCATTTAACTCTTGTTTCGATGAAACTGAAGATTCTATAGTTCTCATTACAGTTGTACCTACTGCACAGATCCTTCTTTTTTCCTTTTTTGCTTGATTAATTTTATCTGCAGTCGCAGCAGAAATAACTATCTGTTCAGAATCCATTTTATGTTTAGATAAATCTTCTACTTCGACAGGACTAAAAGTTCCTAATCCAACATGCAAGGTCATTTCAGCAAAATCAATTCCTTTAATTTCTAAACGTTTTAATAAATGTTTAGAAAAATGCAAACCTGCAGATGGAGCTGCAACTGCACCTTCGTGCTTTGCATAAATAGTTTGGTAACGATCTTTATCAGAAGCTTCCACTTCTCTATTGATTGCTTTTGGTAAAGGAGTTTCTCCTAATTCCAATAATTTTTCTCTAAAAGCTTCATAACTTCCATCAAATAGAAAACGTAAAGTCCTTCCTCTAGAAGTTGTATTATCTATAACTTCTGCAACTAAACTATCATCTTCACCAAAAAATAATTTATTTCCAATTCTAATTTTTCTTGCAGGATCTACCAACACATCCCATAATCTGTTCTCCGCATTTAGTTCTCTTAATAAGAAAACTTCAATTCTAGCACCAGTTTTTTCTTTGTTTCCAAACATTCTGGCTGGAAAAACCTTGGTATTGTTTAACATCATAACATCACCTTCTTCAAAGTAATTTATAACATCCTTAAACGTTTTATGTTCTATAGTTTGCTCTTTTCTATTTAAAACCATTAAACGAGATTCGTCTCTGTGTTCTGCAGGATATATTGCTAACAATTCTTCTGGCAGGTCAAATTCAAAGTGTGATAATTTCATATGTGTATTTAGCTATAAAAGCGGCAAATATACGATATCGAAATAGGCGTTGTCAAGTGTTTGACTGTTTATCTTTAAAGTTCGTTAATTATAATGCCTATTTGCTGCATATCATCCCAGAATTTTTGGTATGATTTTGTAACAACCTCAGCATTTAATATTTTGATAGGAACCAACAATGCCAAAGGTGCAAAAGCCATAGCCATTCTATGATCCTTGTATGTTTTAATGGCAATATTTTTATTGATTTTTGATGATTTTTCTAAATGCAAACTAGTATCTGTCACAGAAATAGTCGCTCCTAAATTAGTTAGTTCATCTTGTAGAGCGATCAATCTATCCGTCTCTTTAATTTTTAAAGTATGTAAACCCGATAAATTACATTTAACACTTTCAGCAAAACAAGTAACTGCAATTGTTTGTGCAATATCTGGCGCATTTTTTAAATCTATTTCTAAAGTTTCTTTATTGCTTTCTTTTTCTTTTCTTAGCGTAATAAAATCCTGACCAAAAATAGTTTTTACTCCAAAATGTTGGTAAATTTCTGCCAAACAAGAATCTCCCTGTAAACTTTCTTTTTTATATGCTGATAAGGTAATTTCTGAACCAATATCTGACAATGCAAGTATCGAATAAAAATAACTTGCAGAACTCCAGTCAGATTCAACAACAACAGTTTGTTTCTCGATTTCTTTCTTCGAAAAAACCTTGATTAAATTACCTTCAAATCTATTTTCAATTCCTAATTGAGTTAATAAACTCAAAGTCATTTTTATATAAGGAATAGATGTAATATCCCCTAAAAGCTCAATTTCTAAACCATTTTCTAATTTTGAAGCAATTAATAACAATGAAGAAATGTACTGACTACTTACATTTCCATTTATTTGAACTTTATCTTTTGTAATTTTTGTTCCTTTAATTCTTATTGGCGGATAACCTACTTTATCTTCATAAGAAATCGTTGCTCCTAAATTATTTAAGGCATTTACTAAAATCTCTATAGGTCTATTTTGCATCCTATCAGAGCCTGTTAATATTGTTTCTCTACCTTCATTAATAGCAAAATACGATGTTAAAAAACGCATTGCAGTTCCTGCATGACCAATGTCCACACTTTCGTTTTTAGTAGAAAGTGCATGTTGCAAGTGAACAGAATCATCAGAATCTGATAAATTTTTAATTAAAATCTGTGGAAATAATTTTTGAAGAATCAACAGCCTATTAGATTCACTTTTAGAACCAGAAATGGTGATTTTTTGGTTTATTTTTTTATCCTTTAAAGTATTTAGTAGTATATCCATTCTGTAAACCTGTAAACAAATTAAAATTTCTTATTTTTAACTTCTTAAAATTAAACGAATCACTTATGAAAAAATATTTATTTCTAGCAATTGGCCTATTTTTTTTATCTAATGCCAAAGTTAATGCACAAAATAATTCTACCAAATTTTCTGAAGAATATTTTAGCGCTGTAGAATGGCGGAATATTGGCCCTTTTAGAGGAGGCAGAAGTGCCGCTGTAACTGGTGTTTCTGGTAAAGCAAACTTATTTTACATGGGCTCCACTGGTGGTGGAGTATGGAAAACAAATGACGCAGGTGGTAGTTGGCAGAATATTTCTGATGGTTTTTTTGGTGGCTCAGTAGGAGCTGTTGCTGTTTCAGAATCTGACAATAATGTAATCTATGTTGGAATGGGCGAAAAAACAGTTCGTGGAAATGTTTCTTCTGGAGATGGAATCTGGAAATCTGAAAACGCCGGTAAAACTTGGAAACATATGGGTTTAAAAAACTCAAGGCATATTCCAAGAATGAAAATTCATCCAAAAAATTCGAATATTGTTTTTGCGGCAGTTATGGGGGATTTATACAAACCCACGCAAGAAAGAGGCGTATACAAATCTATCGATGGCGGAGAAAACTGGAAACGCGTTTTATTTTCTGATGAAAATTCTGGCGCAGTTGATTTAATAATTGATCCAAATAATCCAAGAATTTTATATGCCACAACGTGGGATGTTAGAAGAACTCCTTATAGTTTATCTTCTGGAGGAAAAGGCTCAGCTTTGTACAAAAGTACTGATGGTGGAGAAACTTGGAACAACATTTCTGAACACAAAGGATTACCAAAAGGAATTTGGGGAATTAGCGGAGTTACTGTTTCTCCTCTAAATTCTGATATTGTTTGGGCTTTAATCGAAAATGAAAAAGGTGGAATTTATAAATCTACGGATGCTGGTAAAACCTGGAAACTGATTAATTCTGAAAGAAAACTACGTCAAAGAGCTTGGTATTACACACGTATTTATGCAGACACACAAGATGAAGATATTTTATATGTATTAAATGTACGTTATCATAAATCTACTGATGGCGGAAAAACCTATAAAACATACAATGCTCCTCATGGAGATCATCATGATTTATGGATTGCCCCCGAAGACAACCAAAGAATGATTATTGGTGATGATGGTGGCGCACAAGTTTCTTTTGACGCTGGTGAAAATTGGAGTACCTATATGAATCAGCCAACTTCTCAATTTTACAGAGTTACCACAGATAATCATTTTCCATATCGAATTTTAGCAGCACAACAAGATAATTCTACGGTAAGAATTTCTCATAGAACTTCAGGGAGATTCATCACAGCATCTGACTGGGAATCTACCGCGGGTGGAGAAAGTGCTCATATTGCTGTAGATCCTTTAAATAATGATATTGTTTACGGAGGAAGTTATGGTGGTTTATTAACCCGAGAAAATCATAAAACCAAAGAAACTCGTGCGATAAATGTTTGGCCAGATGACCCTATGGGGCATGGTGCTGAAGATTTTAAATATCGTTTTCAATGGAATTTTCCAATTTTCTTTTCACCAAATAATAAAAAGAAATTATATGCAGCTTCTAATCATTTACATGTAACAGAAAATGAAGGGCAATCTTGGAAAATAATCAGTCCTGATTTAACAAGAAATGATCCACAAACCTTAGGTTCTTCTGGAGGGCCAATTACCCAAGATAATACAGGAGTTGAATATTATGGAACTATTTTTGCAGCAACAGAATCTGCTTTCGAATCGGGTTTAATTTGGACAGGTTCTGATGATGGTTTAGTACATATCAGTAAAAATAATGGCACAACTTGGGATAATATTACTCCTAAGAGAATGCCAGAATGGATGATGATCAATTGCATTGAAGTTGACCCATTTACGAAAGGTGGAGCATATATTGTAGGAACCAAATATAAATCTGGAGACTACAAACCATACATCTACAAGACAGAAAACTATGGAAAATCTTGGGAGAAAATTACAAACGGAATTGCAGATGAAGATTTCACAAGAGCTTTAAGAGCTGATCCAAAAAGAAAAGGGTTGTTGTATGCCGGTACTGAAAGAGGCATGTATATTTCTTTTAATGACGGAAAAAACTGGCAATCATTCAAACAAAATTTACCAATTGTACCTATTACAGATTTAGCAATTAAAGATGATAATTTAATTGCCGCAACCCAAGGACGTTCTCTTTGGATTATTGACGACTTAACTCCTTTGCATCAGCTAAACGCGTCAACTTTAAAGAAAGAAATGGTTTTATACAAACCTAAAGACGCTTATAATTTATCTGGCGGAAAAGGTAGAACTTCTAGAACGTCAGGAACAAATCATGCAGGTGGCGTTTCTGTAAATTATTACCTTAAAAAGGTGAATGAAGAAGATGAAATTTCTATCTCCTTTTTTGATGCAAACGATAATTTGATCAAAAAATATAGTACAAAACCTGACAAAGAAAAAAAGGAAGAAGAATTAAAAGTAGCCGATGGAAACAATATTTTTAATTGGGATATGATGCATCCCGGAGCCGAATCTATAAAAGATATGATTTTGTGGTGGGCTTCATTAAATGGACCGATGGCTTTACCAGGCAACTATAAAGTTGAATTGACGGTGAATGACACAAAAGAATCACAACGTTTTAATATTTTAAGAAACCCAGTTTCTGAAGTTACAGAAAGTGAAATGAAAGCTCAGTTTGATTTTATAAACGATATCAATGAAAAAATGACAGAGATTCATAAGGCATTAAAAAATGTGCAAAAAATCGCAAGTCAAGTTGGTGTTTTAAAGGAAGCTATTAAAGATACAAAAAAACACAAAGTGTTATTAGAATTTGCAGATGCTTTGGTAAAAGATATGACGAAAATTGAAGAAGCGTTGTATCAAACAAAATCTAAAAGTGGACAAGATCCTTTGAATTTCCCTATTCGATTAAATAATAAGTTAGCGCATCTAAATTCTTTAACAAGAATTGGAAACTATGCACCAACACAACAAGCAATCGATTTTAAAAAAGATATTGTAAAGGATATAGATCTTGAGTTAAAAAACTTGTATTTGTTATTTGACAATGGTGTAAGAGAGCTCAATCAAAAAGTAAAAGAAAGTAATATTGATTTGATTCAGTTGGATTAAATCAATATTAGAAAAACTAAAAACAGCGACTTCTAAGTCGCTGTTTTTAGTTATTTCATTTTTTTATTGGTAATATATAGACCATAAAAAATACTAATAAATAATTTTATACCCCAAAAGTTTTTCCATTTTTCATCCCCAAAATTAGTTTCAGAAACTGCTTTAAAATCACCAGCAAAAATTGCGCTCCAACTATTCATAAATAATGAAAATAAAGTAACCACTATAAAAAAAGGAACAGCAACTCTTAAAAAGTTAGACCAAAAAACTGGATTTTTAATTTTTTCTGTAAAACTCATTATTTTAATTTTTGATTATTATGATGACGATCATGATCGCGTTTTGTTTTAATATCTAATTTCTTTTCGAAAGCTTCTTTTAGATTAATACCGGTTTGATTTGCCAAACATAAGACTACAAATAGCACATCTGCCAACTCTTCACCTAAGTCTTTATTTTTATCAGATTCTTTTTCACTTTGCTCTCCGTAACGTCTTGCAATAATACGTGCGACTTCACCGACTTCTTCTGTTAATTGTACCATGTTTGTCAGCTCGTTAAAATAACGAACTCCATGATTTTTAATCCAATCATCTACTTGTTTTTGTGCGTTTTGAATATCCATAATTTTGGTTTAAAAAATTGAGAAATTAATTATTCAAAGATATATTATTAAGCCTAAGTTTAAAAACTCATAGCTAAACCAAAAGTTCTTGGAGTGACTTGTAAATCCCAAACTACTTTTTTATCCTTTTTTAAAAGATTGTATTTATCATCATATTTAGTATCTAAAAATCGATCAATAGCTTCCACAATAAAAATACTTATCGCTGTAGAAAAAGCAACATCAGAAATCCAGTGGAACCGATCAATAACTCTACTTATACCAGGTATAGAACCCAATGTATACAAACCCGCTTTTACCCAAGGACTTTTAAATTGTTTTGCAATTGCATACGCATTCGTAAAACCAAGCATTACATGACCTGAAGGAAAAGAGTCATAGTTAAAAACTCTATCGAAATGCAAAGGATCAAAAATATTTTTTCCTACATCTGCTTTTGGTCTTGCTCTACCTATAATTCTTTTACTAATTTGTTGCATTAATCCAGCAGCAGAAGCTGACGAAATTAGCAAAACCCCAGTTCTTCTTAATTTTGGGTTTTTAGTAAACAAGCCTGTTAAATAAACGGCTCCTGTTAACATGAAGTTATTATTTGGGCTCCCCACATCATTACCATAGTCTACCAACCAACGCGGCACATCTCCTCTCCATCCATTTGCCCAATTATCAACATTATCGTCTATAGAATATAATACTGTAGTACCTGCTGCAACATAACCAAAATTTGCAAATTGGTTCTTTTGCCAATGCAAAGGTCTGCTATATGCGTGCCCCATTCCTCCTGCCATATTACCTAAATCATAAGTAAATTTTTGCCAAAAATTTCTATCTAAGTCTAAATTCAAATTAATATTTTGATTTTGACAAAAAGTTGTTGAGGTGAAAACAATAAATAAGAGAAAGTAGAGTGATTTATTCATATTCCTTTTAAAATTTAAAGGTAATCAAGTTATTTAAAAATATGCAATATAAAACTAATGAGAATATCAGAAAATATTTTTAACCCAAAAACTCACAAACCTTGTTATAAAATTCCTTTGGGTTTTCTGCGTGTAACCAATGTCCTGCATTTACTATTTCCACCACTTCGTTATCCCAAAAATGCACATCAATAATATGCTGTTCTAAAGAAATAATATATTCTGATTTTTCACCTTTTAGGAATAAAGTTGGCTTCTTATATATTGAATTTAAAGGCAATGATTTACCAACTTCTGAATTATTTTCTGTGAGTGATTGTAAATTGAATCTATATCTCAGTTGTTCTTTTTCTTTCCAAAAAAGGTTTTTCATTAAAAATTGACGTACACCAAATTCAGGAATAAACGATGACAATTGTTCGTCCACCAATTTTCGAGAGTTATGTATTGAAAAATCAACAGAATTTAGACCTGCTAAAATTGCAGTATGATGGGGTTTATATTCTTTAGGCGAAATATCTACAATAATTAACTTATCGACCAATTCAGGATATGTAACTGAAAATAACATAGCGGTCTTACCTCCCATTGAATGTCCAATTAAAAAAACACTTTCTAGTTGATGATGCTGAATGTAATCATACAAATCAGCCACCAAAATTTCATAATTAAATGCTTCTGAATGAAAACTTCTTCCATGATTTCTTTGATCAATTAAATGAACTTGAAAATCTTCAGAAAACTGATTCCCTAAAGATTTCCAATTATCACTCATTCCAAAATAACCATGTAAAATTAAAAGCGGACCTCCCTCTCCTTTTATAGTAGAATGTAATATTGGATTATTAAACATTTTTATTTTTTAATTATAATAGAAATTTTCACAGAGAAAAATGAAAAGGTTCAATATTCATCTCAAGAAGAGAAGCCTTAAACCTCTTGGAAATTTTACTTAAGCCTATGCAGATACATACTCACCACATTTTCTAAGCCTAAATATAAACTTTCAGTAATTAGAGCATGCCCGATAGAAACTTCAGCTAAATTAGGAATGTTCTCTTTAAAAAATTGGATGTTTTCTAAACTCAAATCATGACCTGCATTAATACCTAATCCCAATTTATTGGCAAAAATTGCTGCTTCTATGTATGGTTTTATCGCATTCTTATTCCCTAAATCAAATTGTGTTGCAAATTCTTCAGTATATAATTCAATTCTATCTGCACCAGTTTTTGCAGCAGCTTCAATCAATTTTAAATCTGTATCAATAAAAATAGACGTTCTAATTCCGTTTTTTTGAAACTCAGCAATAACTTCTTGTAAAAAAGATTGATGTATAATCGTATCCCAACCAGCATTAGAAGTAACTGCATTTATTGCATCCGGAACTAAAGTAACTTGTGTTGGCTTTACTTCTATAACCAAATCCATAAAAGATTGAATAGGGTTTCCTTCGATATTGTACTCTGTAATAACAACATTTTTTAAATCTCTTGCATCTTGATACCGAATATGACGCTCATCTGGCCTTGGATGAATGGTGATCCCCTCAGCCCCAAAGCACTCAATATCAGTAGCAACCTTTAATAAATCTGGCACATTACCACCTCTAGAATTTCGTAAAGTTGCAATTTTATTAATATTTACGCTTAACTTTGTCATTGTATAAAATTAGGCCACAAATATAACTCATTAAATCATTTTATCCTATATTCGTAAAGAATGAACATGAACGATTATATATTAAAAGATATTAAATCACTTCGCTTACAAGACAGCGTTAAAAGTGCTAGGAAGTTATTTAAAAACTTTCCAATAACACATTTTCCTTTAGTAGAAGGTAGCAAATTATTGGGCTCTTTTGCAGAAGATGACATGCAAACAATTGAAAACAAAAAAGATCTTTTAGAGAACCATACTCATTTATTAAATTCTTTTTTTACTGATGAAAAAGCCACTGCTTTAGAGTTATTAAAAATTTTCGGAGACAATAACACCAATATAGTTCCTGTTTTAAATACTGATAAAAATTACATAGGTTATTATGACTTATGTGATATTTTAGACGCTTTTTCAACGAGTCCTTTTATGCTTAAAGAGAGTGAAATTTTAATCATAGAAAAATTAGAGAATGATTATTCTATGAGCGAAGTAGCTCAGATTATAGAAGCAAATGGAGGCAAGCTATTAGGTCTTTATATCTCTGAAAAACGCGATGGTTTTGTACAACTCACCTTAAAAATAATTTCAGATGAGATTAATGAAATGATGCACACTTTTAGAAGATATGATTATAAAATTATCTCTTCACATGAAAATGACAAGTATTTAGAGGACTTAAAATATAGATCAGAATATTTACAAAAATATCTAGAAATGTAACCATTAATGATGTTCTTATTAAAATAAAGTTTGGGGTGTATGTTTTTTAAGATAATGAATTAAAAAAATGAAGAAAGTAGCAATTTACGGTCAATCTTATTCAATTTCTGCAGAGAAAGAAATTCAAGTCCTATTGAGTGTTCTCTTAGAAAAGAATATTGTCTGTTTTATAGAAAAAAAATTTTACACCCTATTAAATGAAGGAAATATTTTAGATAAAAAATACCCAACGTTTTCTAATTTTTCTGATCTAAACGAATCTTTTGACACCTTATTTACTTTAGGTGGAGATGGTACAATTTTAAGAGCAGTTACCTACATTAGAGATTTAGGGATTCCTATTTTAGGTATTAATACCGGTAGATTAGGTTTCTTAGCAACAATCAATAAAAAAAATATAAAAAAAAGTGTAGAACTCATTTTAAAGGGTGAATTTACAATTCAAGAACGAACCTTGCTTTCCATAAAAACTTCCCCAAAATTAGAAGAGTTTTCGGAATTGAACTTTGCACTAAACGAAGTTACAATTGCCAGAAAAAACACCACTTCTGTGATTGGCGTAAAAACAAGTTTAAATAAAGAATATTTAACCAACTATTGGGCAGATGGTTTAATTATAGCAACACCAACAGGATCTACAGGTTATTCTTTAAGTTGCAGTGGCCCCGTAATTTCACCAGATTCTAAAAGCCTTGTAATTACCCCTATTGCACCTCATAATTTAAGCGCAAGATCTATGGTGATTTCTGACGAAACAAACATTCAACTAACTATAGATTCTAGAGAAAAAGACTTTTTAATTTCTTTAGACTCTCGAATTTCTTCTGTACCAAAAAACACTGAAGTTCTTGTACAAAAAGCACCTTTTACAATTAAAAGCATCATACCAAATGATCAATCCTTTTTGCAAACTTTACGAAGTAAATTATTATGGGGAGAAGATACTCGAAACGAAACCAACCTTTAACAACCTTTTCACAATAAATAACTAAAATAGCAGTTATTCAAAAAAGACTGAATATTAACTTTATAAAGCAAATTGAAAGACATATATTTGCTAGCTATTTTTTAGGATGAGAAAAAGCATATTATTAATCATTTTTATAAGTATTTCTAGCACCTCATTAGGACAGATGTATGAAGCAGGAATCTTTATTGGGGGTTCTAATTATGTTGGAGATATAGGTCGTACAAACTACATAAACCCTAGTGAAATTGCTGGAGCGGCTTTTATTAAATACAACTTGAATCCTAGAATTGCGCTAAGAGCAACGTATAGTTATTTGCCTATTAAAGCAAATGATTTAGATGCAGACACAGATTTTAGAAGAGATCGAGGAATAAATTTTTCTAATACAATAAACGAATTGGCAATAGGTTTGGAATATAATTTTTATGAGTATGATATATCATCTGATGATAAAACTTGGACTCCTTATATTTTATTAGAATTGGCAGTTATTAATTACAAATACATCGTTTCAGAACCACAACCAAACCAGTATCAATTTGATTATAAAAATTCAATTTCGATTCCTTTTGGTGTTGGATTTAAATCAAAATTAACGGGTCCTTTAGCATTTTCTTTAGAAGCAAAATTTAGATATACTTTTGAGGATGATTTGGATTATACTACTGATAAAATTGACAAACTTAATTTTGAGGGCACTGGTAATGATTGGTACATGTTTTACGGTTTTTCCTTAATTTACACCTTTGGAAGGCCCGCTTGTTACACAAACGGATTATAATTTATGGACAAAAAAATACAGATTAATTTACAGAGAGTCCCAAAACACGTTGCCATTATTATGGATGGTAATGGGCGTTGGGCAAAAGGTAAAGGTATGAGTAGAGTTTTTGGACATAGAAACGCTTTAACAGCAGTTCGAGAAGCTGTAAAAGCAGCATCTCAAATAAACATAGAAGCAATTACTTTATATGCTTTTTCTACAGAAAATTGGAACAGACCGAAGTTAGAAATAGATGCCTTAATGAGGCTACTAATAAACTCTCTTAAGAAAGAACTTCCTGATTTTCAAAAAAACGGCGTAAAAGTTAACGCTATAGGAGATATCGAAAGTCTTCCAAAAAAAGCACAAAATGTTTTAAACGACGTTATTTTTCAAACAAAAACCAACACTAAAATCACTTTAAGTTTTGCCTTAAGCTATGGTTCTAGAGAAGAAATTGTTAACGCAATCAAAAAAATATCTAAAAAAGTTGTTAATAAAGAGCTTGATTTAGAAAAAATTGATGAAAATACTATAAATAACCATTTATATACGTTTAATTTGCCCAACGTTGATTTAATGATAAGAACTAGTGGAGAACAACGCATTAGTAATTTCTTATTATGGCAAATGGCGTATGCTGAATTATACTTTACAGATATACTTTGGCCAGATTTTAGACAAGAACATTTCTATGATGCAATCATAGAGTACCAGAATAGAGAAAGACGATTTGGAAAAACAAGCGAACAACTTACAGAATAAAGTTTCTATGAAATTATTTTCTGCAACACTAGTGCTTATTGCACTTTTTTTTAATTTTAGTGCTACAGCACAAATAAAAAAAGACACAGTTACCAACAACAAAAATATTTCTTTTGAAAAAGGAAAAGAATATATTTTAGGCGGGATAACTGTTACAGGTTTAAAAAAATTTAGTGAAGAAACTGTAAAAGTATTTACGGGTTTAAGAAACGGTCAAGTCATAAAATTGCCTGGAGACAAACTTACGAGTGCTATTAAAAAATTGTATGAAAGCAAGCAGTTTAGTAATGTAGATGTTTACTTAGCAAAATTAGATGGCAACAGCGTTTACCTTCAGTTTAATGTAGATGAATTACCGCAATTAAATAATGTTAAAATTAGTGGTGTTAAAAAATCGAAAGCAAAAGAGCTTATTAAAGATGCAGAATTAAAAACTGGAGCGATGCTTACAGATAATTTAATTGTAACAACTAGAAACTACATCACAAAAAAATATACTGATAAAGGATATCTTAAAATAAAAGTGAATCTAGACGTTAAAAAAGACACTTCAGATATTAACACTGTTAATATGAATGTCTTTATAGATAAAGGTGCTAGAATAAAAATTAAAGATATTATTTTTACGGGTAACAAAAAATTAACAGGTAAAGGTCTTAGAAAGACAATGTCTAATACCAAAACGAAATTTGTTGGTCGTTTCTGGAAAGCATCAAAATATATAGAAGAAGATTATCAAGAAGATTTAGAAAATATTTTAGAGAAATATAGCAGGTTAGGTTTTAGAGATGCTCGTATTTTAAGTGATAAAATATCTTGGAATGATGATAACACAATTAATATAAATATAAATCTAGAAGAAGGAAGACAATATAGATTTGCTGATATTTTATTCGTAGGAAATAAAGAATATACGGATGAACAATTAAAGGCTGTATTAAGAATTGATAAAGGGGATGTTTATAACGGGGCAGTTTTAAAAGAACGTGTTAAAGGTGATGGGACTCCAACATCTGAAGACCTTTCTACTTTATACCAAGATAATGGTTTCTTGTTCTCTCAGGTAGATGCTATTGAAACAAAGGTGAAAAATGATTCTATTACAGTTGAAATTAGAATTAGAGAGGATGAAAAAGCACGTATTAAGAAAGTTACAGTAAATGGTAATGATAAAACAAATGACCATGTAATTTTTAGAGAATTACGTGTGAAGCCAGGAGATTTATTTAGTAGAAGTGCTATTATTCGATCTATTAGAGAGATCGGTCAATTAGGTTTCTTTGATCAAAATGTGACACCAGATGTAATCCCAAATTATCAAAATAAAACGGCTGACATCGATTTTACTGTCGTAGAAAAAGGAGGAAGTCAAATTGAACTACAAGGAGGTTATGGTGGTGGTTCGTTTATCGGTACACTGGGTTTATCTTTTAATAATTTTTCTATCAGAAATCTACTTAATAAAGAAGCATATAAACCTCTACCAATGGGAGATGGTCAATTACTATCTTTACGATTACAAACAAGTAGAACATTTAGCACTTATAGTTTTTCATTTACAGAACCTTGGTTGGGAGGTAAAAAGCCACAGTCATTATCTTTTTCTATTTATTCTTCAAATCAATATCAATTTAACTATCAAACAGGCGATGTAGATAGAAATCAAAGTTTAGGTATTATTGGAGCATCTTTAGGGTTAGGACAGCGTTTAAAATGGCCGGATGATTTCTTTCAATTAACACAGACTATTTCTTATCAAAGTTTTAGTTTAAATAACTACGGATTTAGAGTTGGTACAAATATTTTAAATAATGGTACCTTAAATAATTTATCTTACAGCGCTGCTATCAGCAGAAATTCTGCAGGGCCAAGTTTAATTTTCCCTACGTATGGTTCAGAGTTTTCTCTTGCAGTTAAAGCAACTTTACCATATTCATTATTTAGTGATAAAGATTACGCAAATTTAGAAGCTCAAGAAAAATACAAATGGTTAGAATACTATAAAATTACAGCAAAAGGTAAATGGTATACTTCCTTTACAGATAAATTAGTATTAATGACCAACGCAGAAATGGGTTATTTAGGATTCTATAATTCTGAGTTAGGTCAAAATCCATTTGAAAGATATTTTGTTGGTGGAGATGGTATCGCTCAGTTTCAATTAGATGGTAGAGAGACAATTGGTTTAAGAGGTTATGAAAACAGTAGATTATCATCTGCTCAAGGAGGGACAATCTTTAATAAATTTCAAATGGAATTAAGATTTTCTATCACAGATTCTCCTTCTGCTTCTATATACACACTAGGATTTTTAGAAGCTGGTAATTCTTACGACAATTTTGACACATTTAATCCGTTTGAATTAAAACGTTCAGCAGGAGTAGGTGTAAGAATATTTATGCCTGCTTTTGGGTTATTAGGAATAGACTTTGCACATGGTTTTGACCCTTTACCTGGCTTAAGAGATAAATCTGGCTGGCAAACACATTTTATTATTGGAAGACAATTCTAGGAAAACTGTACATTTGTAATGTTGCCATTTTTTTGGCACGGTTTTTTCTAAATACATTATACAAATGAAAAAAATATTTTTATTAGTCGTTCTTTTATTTACTGCTACAAATTTTTGGTCACAAAGAAATCAAATTATTGCGTATATAGATATGGAATATATTCTAGAAAATGTCCCTGAATATTTACAAGCGCAAAACACATTAGATGCTAAAGTTGCAAAATGGAGGAAGAAGTTAGACAAGCAAGCACGTTATGTGGAGATTCTGAAATCTGATTTAGCAAATGAAAAAATAATTTTAACAGAAGACTTAATTGAAGAAAAAGAAGAAGAAATTGCTTTAAAACAAGTTGAATTAAGGCGACTAGAATCTTTATATTTTGGTCCTAAGGGAGATATGTTTTCGATAAGAAAACAATTAGTAAAGCCTATTCAAGATCAAGTTTTCAATGCTATACAAGGTATTGCGAAAAGAAAAAAATATGATTTTGTATTTGAAAAATCTAGTGATTTGATTATGTTATATTCAAATAAAAAATACGATATTAGCGACCTTGTTTTATCCACCATAGACAGGACAAGATTAGCAAACCAAAAAAAGGAGAAAAAGAACAAAAAAGCAAATACTCCTAAAAGAGAGTTAACAGAACAACAAAAAGAAGTTATTGCCAAAAGAACAGCAGATAAAGAATTACAATTAGAAAAGGCAAATAATAAAAAAATACAAGCAGTTGCTAAAAAAGTAGCAGATAAAGAAGCTAGGAAAAAAGCAATTGCAGAAAAAAGAGCTGCTCTTATTAAAAAAAGAGAAGAACAAAGAAGAATTTTAAAAGAAAAAAAAGAAGCATTAAGAAAAAAAAGAGAGGAAGAGAAAAAGAAGAAAGGAAATAATTAAATCAAAAAGTCAAGAATAATAATTAAATTAAAACAAGAATGAAAAATTTAAAAACGTTACTATTAATTGCTGTATTTACATTAGGAGTAGGTGGTGTTGCGAATGCACAAAAGATAGCTCATATAGACTATCAAAAAGTAATTTTTAATATGCCAGAAGCTAGAACCTTACAAAATACAATAGAAAAGTTAGCTAAAACTTATCAAAATGAAATTGAAGGAATGGCAAAAAAGATGGATGCCAAAGCAAAGAAGTATACTGCAGAACAAAATGCACAAACTAAAGAGATTAACGAAACTAGAGCACTAGAAGTTCAACAAGATAGAGCAAGGTTTGAGCAATTAAGACAAACTGCTGTTAAAGATCTTAAAGATAGAGAAGTTAATGGTTTATCACCAATTTCTGAAAAGGCTTTAAAAACTATTGAAGAAGTAGCTACTTCAAAAGGAATACTTTATGTTTTTGATGCAAACTCATTACTTATAAAAAAGGGTGAAGATTTGTATGATGCTGTAAAAACTAAATTAGGTTTATTGGAGGATAGAGTACAGCCACAGCCAAGAAACTAAAATCTCTTAATTAAAAGATTATAAAACCTACTTTTTTTAAGTAGGTTTTTTTATTTTTACAAAGACATGAAATTAACTAGTTATCCAATTGGCATTTTTGATTCTGGAGTTGGTGGAACTTCTATTTGGAAAGAGATTAAGGCACTCTTGCCTCATGAAAATACAATTTATCTTTCTGATAGTAAGAATGCTCCTTATGGAGAAAAAAGCAAACAACGAATTATTGATTTATCTATAAAAAATGCAGAGTTCTTACTGCAACAAAATTGTAAATTGATTATAGTAGCCTGTAATACTGCTACCACAAATGCCATAAAAGTATTAAGAGAAAAGTATGATAATCCTTTTATTGGAATTGAGCCTGCCATAAAAACTGCTGCTTTAAAGACTAAAACAAATAATATTGGAATTTTAGCCACTAAAGGGACTTTAAACAGCGAGTTATTTGAAAAAACAGCTAGTACTATCGCTAAAGAAATAACGACTAAAGAAACGATTGGAAAAGGCTTAGTTGAATTGATTGAAAATGGCAAAATAAATTCTTTAGAAATGAAGAGATTACTTTCTTCTTATATAAAACCAATGCTAGAAGAGCAAGTAGATTGTTTGGTTTTAGGATGTACACACTACCCGTATTTAATACCTCAAATTAGAGAAATTGTTGGCGAAAAGGTTCAGATTATAGATTCTGGAGAAGCAGTTGCAAAACAAACCAAAGCTATATTAGAAAAAAATAAACTTTTAAATAATGAGAGAAAAAAAGGAAAACATCAATTTTACATTAATAATAACAAGAAAGTGTTAGAAATGCTCATTTCTAACAATGAAAGTATAAGAATTGATGAAAAAGATTTTTAAAAACCTCCAAAAGATGAATTAATGTTAGGGCATGCTGCTGCTCTAGGCTCTCTAGTCCATAAATTAATCCCTACAGAAACTTGGTGAAATCCGGATGTTGTTAAAACAGTATCATTCATTTGATTTGTATAGGTGTAAGAAAACATTAAATTTTCATAATTTAAACCTATAATTGGAGATATAAATTGTGCGTTTTCGATAGCGTTCTGATCAAAATTTCTTCTATAAGAAACTGCCGCCCAAAGTTGAGAGTTTGAAATATTTTTGTAAGCTTTAATATTAAAATCAGCAATTCTTTCTCCTGTTCCTTCTCGAAACTGTAACATCACTGAAGGTTCAAATTGAATAAAAAGATCTTCTCCAAAATAATATCCAGTAGAAAAAATATAGTTTTTCAAATTTAAAGGTTCTTGAACATTAAAATTATTTTTAGCCGTTAATAATAAATTTTTTACTGTAAAATAAGAGGAAAATCCAGCTAAATGATAGGCAACACTAAAGTCTGCATTATAATAACTTGTACTTTCTATAATAGCTGCAATAGCTCTATCTCCGGTAAAAGTTCTTTGATCTGACTGATTTTGAACGAATGTAAAAGCCAGTCCAAAAGAAAGTTGATTAAATACTCTACCATTACTCATTGGCAAATGGTATGAATAAGAACCTTGTATTCCTTTTTGAGAATGGTAACCATTTTTATCATTAAATAAAACAAAACCATAACCAGCGTTAGAGTATTCACTCATTTTTGTATGAAAACTAACTGTCTGTAAAGCAGGGGCATTGGGTATTCCTGCCCATTGTTGTCTTGCGGTAAATCTTAATTTACTGGAATTACCAATACCTGCAGCAGAAGCGTGAACTAAATACACATTATCGGAAAGATAATCTTGATATATAGGTAACGTTTCTTGCGAATTACTTTTTAATGAAAAAAAGAATAAAAACAGTAAGCAAAGTCTAAAATAGGATAACTTCATTAAAATTCAGATTATTTTAAGTTTCCAAATATATCGATTTTATAAGGATAAATACTTTTAAATTTAAAAATAAGACACACATTTATATCTATCTAGTAATCTAATATTTACACTAAAATCATACGCTATAGAAAATTCATGAATACCTCCTGTATTTATAAGTCCGGCAGTATTTATCTCATAAGAATAACCAAATCTAAAACCTTCCCACCTTACTCCAGCGAATGTACTTATAGAACTAAGTAAAGAGCTATTGGCATCATTTTTCAAAGGTGTTGTAGCTCCTGTAATTCCGAAAGAAAACTGATCATCAAAAATATATTGAAATCCGAGATCAAATCTATTCACGTTTCCTTGTATCATAAAGTTTGATAATACATACAATTTACTTTTATTCGCAAACCAAGTTCTGGAATTCTCTAAAAATGGTAGATAATATTTTGTATGCACAGAAAGAAAAATATCTAAAGGTGTATTCCCGTTTTCAGTAAGAGAAATATTAGGTTTATTTAAATGTCTTAAAGTAAGCCCAATCCAAGAATCCTCATTATTAAATAAAACCGAAGAACTAAAATCGAAAAAATTTCTTTGGGCACTCAATAAAAGTGGATCTAAAGTAGTTGTATTTATACTATTGTTATTTAAATTAATTTGATCTTCTAATAAGATATTTTGAAATCCGTAATTTTTCATTCCGAAACCGGCAGAAACACTAGGCCTAAAAAACCAAGTGTCACTTATTTGAAAAGCCATAGAATAATTGAAATTCACTTGATTAAAAGTATAAGTAGACGCACTTTCTGTCTGATTTAAAAAAGAAATTCCCAAACCTGTCTTATACCCTTCAAACCAAGTATCAAAATACACAAAACTAGAGTTCGTTTTAAAAACACTATTTCGCCATTGAGACTTGTGAATTGTACCCACTTTAGAGGTCCTAATCGCTCCCGTAAAAGAAGTATTTAAGGTTTCCGGTACCAAGAAATTTTGAGAAAAAATAACATCTTGCCCTTGTGTTTGCAAACCTGCTATAAAAAAAAGAATGTATAAAAATTGTTTCATCTTATTTAAGTAGTGTTACAGGTGAGCTTTTTATAATTTCTTTTTCGTAAAATGTAATCCCTTTTACAACCATTACATAGTTTCCGTTTTCTGCCGGTTTATTTCCAACAAAGCCATTCCAACCTTTTAAGTCAATGCCTTCTTCAGAATAAACAACGGTTCCCCAAGTATCGTAAATTGTCATTTTTAAATCTGTAAAACCTCTATAGGAAGGCCTTATTGTTTCATTA
>TARA_B110000046_G_scaffold34748_2_pt1 | contig 26204 bp, 18 predicted proteins | sample TARA_B110000046 | Tara Oceans TARA_B110000046 (sample SAMEA4397157) | marine metagenome | biome: Polar Biome; feature: [DCM] deep chlorophyll maximum layer (ENVO:01000326); material: water (ENVO:00002006), including particulate matter (ENVO:01000060) such as... | depth 40 m
AACATTAGAAAATTTATTATTTGAAGATTTTAATCTAAACAACAGCCGTAATACATCAATTATTGGAAACCTTAGAATCAGTAAGTTATTTGCGTCAAACTCTGATGATTTTGAGCTTGACGGCGATTTTGAGAAAATATCGTCAAACTATGAAGAACTGGTCGCGTTATTGCCCAGAGTATTAGGTAATTCGATCCCGTCTGGTTTTAGAGCCTTAGGGCGATTTAATATGAGCGGTCAGGCGAATATTACTAGAAAGTATGTTAAGGCTATAATGGACGTTTCTACCGAAATAGGAGATCTTTTTATAGATTTAAACTTAGATGAAATAGAGTTGATTGACAACGCTTCCTACAAGGGGCAAATTCGCCTTACGGATTTTAACCTAGGAAAGGCTATAGGAGATCCTTCGATTGGGTTAGTGACGTCTAGCCTTAGTATAGTTGGGAGTGGTTTTAGTAAGGAGAATGTTAATTCCAATATTAGAGGAGTGATTGATTCATTTGTGTTTCGGGACTATGATTACTCTGAATTAGAGGTTTCTGGGTTTGTGATGAATAAAGTATTCAATGGCCAATTAAATACAATGGATGCGAATTTAAGATTGAAATTTGCAGGACTTGTAGATTTCTCAGGTGCTGAGAATATTTATGATTTTTCGGCGCTTATTGATTATGCCAATCTAAATGCCTTACAATTAGTGGATCGAGATCAAACCTCCATACTAACAGGTGAAATGTTTGTAGATATGAAAGGCTCTAGTATTGATGATGCCTACGGGGTAATTAGTTTCAAGGATGCATTGTATGAGAATCAAAATAACCGCTATGAGTTCAAAGATTTTGAAATAACTTCTACTTTTGATCATAATATAATAAGAACTGTTCAAGTAAATTCCCCAGAAATCGTCATTGGAAGTTTGAAAGGTAAGTTTAGTATTAACGATTTACCAGATTTAATGAGAAATTCGTTAGGAGATATTTACACCAATTCCAATCCATCTCAGGTTGTAGATGACCAATATCTAAATTTTAATTTTAAGGTATATAGTAAAGTAATAGAACTATTTTATCCAGATATAAAGCTTGGACCAAATACGTCTGTGAAGGGAAGACTGGAGAGTGATCCTAAAAAATTCAAGTTGACCTTTAGATCGCCTTCAATAGAAATGGATGATTTTTTTGCAGATAAAATTAAGGTTCAGCTAATAAATGATAACCCGCTTTTCAATTCGTATATTGAAGTTGACAGTATTGCAACTAAGTATTACAATGCTTCAGAATTTAGTTTAATAAATGTCACTCTCAATGACACTTTGTATGTTAAGTCTAAATTTAAAGGAGGAGAAGAGTCTAAAGATATATTTGATTTAAATTTATATTATACAATAAATGAGGCTGATAAGTCTGTGGTTGGGGTCAAAAAATCAACTGCTATTTTTAAGGAAACACCATGGCTCATAAACAGTTCTCAAAACGGTCTAAACAAAATTACCTTTGACAGAGATTTTAGAGAGGTCTTAATAGATAATTTAATTATGTCTTATGATAACGAAGAGATTCGTTTAAACGCACTTTTGGAAAGCTCAGGGAACAGGAGCTTGGATCTTGAATTTAAAAATGTAGACTTATCAAAAGTCACCCCTTCAGTTAAAAATTTAAAGCTCGACGGAAATTTAAATGGGATCTTAAATATTTCTGAGATTCAAAGTATCTATCTTCCAAAGTCCAGTTTAACAATTGATAATTTTAAAGTTAATGACTTTAATTTAGGATCGTTTAAATCTAATATTCAAGGAAATCAATCTCTCACAAATTATGATGTTAGTGTATCGTTAAAAGAAGATGAGAATGAGTCGTTGTCGGTCATTGGATCTTTTGATGTATCTGGCCCTAACTCAAACCTTGCACTTGACATTTCATTTAGTGATTTCATCTTAAAACCTTTAAATCCTTTTGGGGCTGGTGTGATTACAAATATTCAAGGTAGTGTGTCTGGCTTTACTTCTGTTAGCGGTCGACTTGAAAAACCTCAAATGGAAGGACGTTTGGTTTTAAATAATGGAGGTTTTGCTATTCCTTACCTTAATGTTGGTTATGATTTTTCGGATGCTACAGTTATCAACCTAGAAAAGCAAAGCTTTATTTTTGATCAAGCAATAATGAATGACGTTGACTACCAATCAAAAGCTTATTTGAATGGAGGAATCAGTCATAATAACTTCTCAAATTGGTTCTTAGATTTAAATATTGATTCAGATCGTTTAATGGTGCTAAATACGATCGAACAAGATGAATCCCTATACTATGGTACTGCTTTCGTAGATGGTGATATTAATATTTATGGACCCACAGATCAATTGTTTATTGAGGCTAATGTTGGGACCTCTAAAGGAACCATTTTTAAAATTCCGTTAAATGATAGCGAGATATTATCTGAAAGCTCTTACATTAATTTTTTAAGCTCAGAACAAAAGTTATCCCAGTCGATAGTTGAGGTCTTTGAGATTGATGATATTAAAGGGCTTGAAATGGAATTTAACATGGATATCAATGACGATGCTGAAATTGAAATTGTAATAGACAAGCAGACAGGAAGTTCAATAATTGGGCGTGGAAATGGAAGTATGTTAGCTCAAGTTAATACCAAAGGTAAATTTCAAATGTTTGGGGATTTCATCGTACTTTCAGGGATATACAACTTTTCTTTTGGACGCATAATTCAAAAAAAATTCAAAGTTGTTAAGGATGGTACAATGGCTTGGGATGGAAGTCCATTAAATGCAGATATAAACATTAAAGCCATATATGACGGCATTAATGTGAATCCTTCAACCTTACTAGATAATCCGATCAATCAAAGCATTCCAACTGAAGTAGAAGTTCATTTGACTGGGCAATTAGAAAAACCAGATTTAAATTTCGATATTCGATTTCCAGGGATCAATTCAACCCTTAATAGTGAGTTAGCAGATCGCCTAAGGGATAAAGATAGAAAAGAATTCCAGGCTCTTTCCTTATTAGCAACAGGGGCCTTTAGGAGTGAATTAACACTAGATTCTCAAGATGCTTTTGGGTTGGTTTCAGATGGAGTTACAAGCATGTTAAATGAGCTTTTTGCGGATGATGATGATAAAGTTCAGTTAGGAATTGATTTAGACCTAGGAAAAACAACTCCTAACTATGAAACTGACAGTCGAGTAGGGGTGACCGTTTCTACTAAAATAAGTGACAACATTCTAATTAATGGAAAAATAGGAGTTCCAGTCGGCGGAGTTAGTGAGACAACTGTGGCTGGAGATTTTGACGTTGAGGTTTTATTAAATGAAGATCGCACCCTATCGCTTAAGTTTTTTAATAAAGAAAACAGCATTCAGAATTTTGGAGAACAAATAGGTTATACCCAAGGGGTAGGACTCTCATACAATATAGAGTTCGATAATTTAAAAGAATTCTTAGAGGCGCTTTTTAAAAAACAACAACAAAAAATAAAATTTACAAATCCTTCAGGAGATAATACTTCCATACCGAAATTTATGAATTTCAAGGAAAACATTCCCGAAAAACCTGCGAATAATTAATTTTTATGCTTCAAAGTTAAATAGTTATTAACGAAAACGTTTGAATTTATAGAAGTTGATAAAATTGAGGTCTTTGAATATTTTTTAACATATAAGTTTTATTAATTTTACAACATAAACCATTATAGCTATGGAAAATCAGATAAAAAAAATCGGTGTATTAACATCCGGAGGCGACGCACCTGGGATGAACGCAGCAATACGGTCTGTCGTACGAGCTTGTGTATATCACACTATTGAATGTGTTGGTGTCTACAGAGGTTATGAGGGTCTGATTGAAGGAGATTTTGAATTGTTAGATGCTAGAAGCGTAAACAATATTATAAATAAAGGAGGAACTTTCTTAAAGTCTGCTCGTTCTAAAGATTTTAGAACCAAAGAAGGGCGTAAAAAAGCTCACGAACAATTACTAAAACAAAACATTGATGCCTTGGTTTTAATTGGTGGAGATGGAACTTTTACAGGGGGAATGATTTTTAATGAAGAATTTAATTTTCCTATTGTAGGAATCCCTGGAACTATTGACAATGATATTGTTGGTACTAATTTTACACTAGGTTACGATACGGCATTAAATACTGCAGTTGAAGCGATCGATAAGATTAGAGATACAGCTAGTTCTCACAAGCGCTTGTTTTTTGTTGAGGTAATGGGACGTGATGTCGGACATATTGCCTTAAATGCTGGAGTTGGTTCTGGTGCAGAAGAAATTTTAGTTCCTGAAGAAGATCTAGGATTAGATCGCCTACTAGAGTCCTTAGAAAAGAGTAGACATACAGGGAAGTCATCCAGTATTGTTGTAGTTGCTGAAGGCGATAAGACTGGTAAAAATGTATTTGAGTTAAGGGATTACGTTGAAGAAAATCTCGAAGACTATGATGTGCGTGTCTCTGTTTTAGGACACATGCAGCGCGGGGGATCTCCTTCCTGTTTTGACAGGGTTTTAGCTTCAAGAATGGGCGTGAAGGCTGTTGAGTCGTTATTGGAAGGTAAAAACAACGTAATGGTTGGCACCATCAACAATAAACTTGAGTTATACCCTATAGACAAAGCAGTCAAAGGGCACTCAAAAATAGATGAAGAATTACTAAGAGTATCAGATATAATGAGTATTTAAAAAGGATTAATTAAAATAATAATAAAATGTCAAAAGTAAAAATTGGAATTAATGGATTTGGTCGAATTGGAAGAATAGCTTTTCGTGTTGCTGCTAGTCGACCTGATGTTCAAGTTGTAGGAATTAACGATTTATTAGATGTAGATCACTTAGCGTACTTACTTAAGTATGATTCTGTTCACGGTAAGTTTCAAGGAACTATCGAAGTGAAAAATGGTAACTTGGTAATAAATGGTAATGAAATTCGCGTGTCAGCTGAACGAAATCCAGAAGATTTAAAATGGGACGCAGTTTCTGCTGATGTTGTTTTAGATTGTACAGGAATTTTTACAACACTTGAAGGTGCTCAAAAGCACATTACAGCTGGAGCGAAAAAGGTTGCTATTTCTGCACCATCTGCTGATGCTCCAATGTTTGTTATGGGGGTAAACCATGATAAAATCACTGCAGATCATACAATAGTATCTAATGCTTCATGTACGACTAATTGTTTAGCACCAATTGCAAAAGTACTTAATGATAAGTTTGGAATTGCTGAAGGTCTTATGACTACAGTGCACGCTGCTACAGCGACCCAATTTACAGTTGATGGTCCTTCTCGTAAAGACTATAGACTTGGTCGCGCCTCTTTAAATAACATTGTACCCGCATCTACAGGAGCAGCTAAAGCTGTTGGAAAAGTAATACCAGAACTTAATGGTAAACTTACTGGAATGGCTTTTAGAGTTCCAACTGTAGATGTTTCAGTTGTTGATTTAACATGTCGTTTAGAAAATGGTGCTTCTTTTGAAGAAGTAAAAGCGGCGATCAAACATGCTTCAGAAAATGAATTAAAAGGAGTTTTAGGTTATACTGAAGAAGGAGTTGTGTCACAAGATTTTATATCTGAATCTTTAACAAGCACATTTGATGCCAACGCAAGTATGGCTTTAAATGACAATTTTGTAAAAATTATTTCATGGTATGATAACGAATATGGTTACTCTTCTAAACTGGTAGACTTAGCGCAATACATTAGTGCTGTCTAAATAATAATTTAGAACATACGCTGCTGTATCAGTGGTGTATGTTTCTTTTAATTTTCCTCATATGATTTTTGTAATTGATAGCGGTTCAACAAAATGTGATTGGATAGCCATAGATTCTTCAACCGGGAATCAGCTTTTTGAAAAACAGCGAACTAAGGGTTTAAATCCTGCAATTATTTCAGATACTGATGCACACGATATTATAAAAGAAAATGAGGTTATTTATTCAAACAAGTTATCTGTTTCTCATATTTATTTTTACGGAGCTGGATGTGGAACTAAAAAACCTGTAAAAATGCTTAAGGGTGTTTTGCAGTCTATTTTTAAAAATGCTGAAGTGGTTGTCAAAGAAGACACTTATGCAGCAGTCTACGCAACAGTAGGAGTTTCTCACAGTCCTGCAGTTGTTTGTATTTTAGGAACAGGTTCTAATTGCTCTTACTATGACGGAAAGTTGATTGATCAGAAAATAATTTCTTTGGGTTATTCAGTTATGGATGATGCTTCTGGTAATTATTATGGAAGACAATTATTAAGAGATTACTATTTTGACCATATGCCTCATGATTTAAAACTAGTCTTCAAAACAAGGTATGATGTAAATGATGATGTGATTAAAAGTAATTTATACAAAAAGCCAAATCCTAATGCATATTTAGCAACATTTGCAGAGTTTATGATTTTAAATAAAGAATCGGATTATATACAAAAAGTAATTAAGGATGGTCTTCGCGAATTTGTAGAAAATATGATTCTCCAATATAAAGAGGAACTTATGACTGTACCTGTTCACTTTGCAGGGTCTATTGCCTACTTTACTCAAGATGAAATTAAAGAAGTTGCAAGAGAATATGGATTTACTGTTGGTAATTTTGAGCGTCGCCCTATAGAGGGACTCGTTGAATACCATGCTGAAATTGCTAAAATGTCCTAAGCGATTATTTTACAGCAATTACACTAATTTCCACATTTACAAACTTTGGTAAGTTAGCGACCTCAATAGTTTCCCTTGCAGGTGCTGTTGATTGTTCAAAATAGTTGCCATACACACTATTTATAGCTCTAAATGAATTCATATCTGAAATGAAGATAGAAGATTTAATAACGTTTTCAAACGTCATATTTGCAGCTTCCAAAACCGACTTTAGGTTCTCCATTACTTGAGTGGTTTCTTCCTGTATTGTGTCTATTACTAATTCACCTGTTTCCGGATTTAAAGCAATTTGTCCAGAAGTGTATAATGTGTTGCCGACTAATACAGCTTGACTATAAGGTCCTATTGGTTGTGGAGCTTTATTGGTACTGATAATCTTTTTCATAGTTTATAATTGTCTGTCTGGTTGTCTGCGTTTTTCATATTTAATATCTTTGAACATACTTGATCGAATCCCAATAAAGAAGTTCCAAGAACTTCTGTTGCTAAAAGGAATCCAAGAGAAATTCATTCTCCAGCTCAGTAAATCACGCTCAAAACGCAATTGTGTGTACGTAAATCCATTATTTTTAAGGTCATATCCTGAGGAGGCGCCAACACTCCACCGGGGTGAGAGTTCAATATCCCCTGAGAACATTAATGAGTGAGAAGAAATTTCATTTTGTCTTCTAGTGTTGTTGTAATTTACGGCATAAGCTAGTCTTAAACTCCAAGGAATTTTATAGTTGTAAAGCGCTGAGGGAACCGTTTCTTTATCGTTGTCATTATTTAATGATTGGTTTGAGTAGTCTTGTGTTTTTCCAAATAAATCATCATCTCGACCTCCACTTTTTCTAGACTCTTCTTTTGCTTGGTCATCCTTTGAGTTATCATCTTTGTTGAAGGAGTCGCTAGATAAATTATAACTCATCGTCATATTTGCACTCGATAAACGAAATAAGCTACCTCCGTTGTTTACATTAAATACATCAATTTTTTTATTATTGTTGTCAAGTGCATAGGGGTCTAAGGTAGCACCAAAATTAAGACTCATTTTACTATTAAATAGCTGAGTTCCTCCAGAAACTCTTACAGGACTCCAGTTGAGTGAATCTCCAGCAACATTATAGTTAGTCGAGAAATTTAATGAATTTAATAAAAATACTTTTTTTGGATCTGTTGCTGTAGTGTCTTTATCTCGAACTTTAGCTTCCAAATTGTTGTTTAAAGATAAGCCTATGCCGCTAGAAAATTTTTTCCCAGGTGCTCCAAATAACGATTGTTCAAATCGACTATAATCAATCTCGTTTGTGGTAGTTCCGTCAGCGCTAATCACTTCATAGCTTTCATAATATTTATCAAATGAAGGGTTTATGTTGTAGCTAATAGAGGGTCGTATCACGTGACGTATGGCTTGAATTTTTTTATCTTCACCAAAGTCAAACATTCCGTATATAGTACTTCCTATGCTTGTGCTAAAGTTGTAGGTGCGATACGAGTCAAACCCTTTGAGAGGCGTTGTAACTATTGATTGAGTTTCAATATCGTATTCCTTTTTTATTGTGTTGAAGGTCCAGTTTTCTTTGAAATTCGCACTAGTACTCATGCTAAAGTGTTTAAAAACTTTAAAATTTGTACTTAATGGAATGGTGTGTTGAAACCCTGCTTTTGCATCTTCAAACATCTCAGGTTTAAAAAACAAAGAGTCTGTAGTTTGAATGCGATTTTCAGCACGAACGTTGTATTGGAAGTTGATGTTTTGAATCCCTCCTTTTTTACTTCCTGTTTTGGGAGCAAATGGAAATATTCGATCTATACTTCCCTGGAAAGTTGGCAAGGTCATGTTGATGCGCTCCGTATTAGTGTTTTGGGAGTGGGTAGCTGTGACACTTATATTTACTTGAGGTTCTCCTTTAAATGTCTTAGAATAAGAAACAGATGATGAAAGTGTATTGTTTAAGAAGTTTGATGTATTTAGTTGATTCACAGATTCCTGGAAATAAGTACTAGACCCTAAGTTGACAGAAGCAGAAAATCGAGAACTTGGATTTGATTTAGAATCTTGGCTTTGGTTCCATCTTAAATTATAAATTGAGCTCCTTGAATAATCAGGAAATCCACGTTCACTATTAATTAGGTTTTCATAGCGAAAACTTAAAGAACCTCTAAACCTATAACGAACTGCATAACTGCTTTCTATCCGCGCACCATAACTTCCATTTGTGTAATAGTCGCCAAGAGTTGCTAAGTCAAAATAATCACTTAAAGCGAAATAATATCCTCCATTTTGAAGAAAATATCCTCTGTTGTTTTGTTCTCCAAACGTAGGGAAAATTACTCCAGAAGTCCGTTTTTTGGACATTGGCAGGAATGCAAACGGGAAACCTATAGGAGTTGGTACGTTTGCTATAAACATATTAGTAAGACCAGTCACTACTTTTTCTCCGGGGACAATCTTAGCTTTCCGAAGGAGAAAATAGTACTCTGGGTTCTCTATGTTTTCTGAAGTTGTAAATTTAGCACGCTTCACAAAGTATACAGAGTCGTTTTCTTTTTTTGTTAATTCAGAAATAATTCTTCCTCCTTGTTGTTCTGTCTTTGAATTCCAAATCAAGGCTTTCTTGGTTTTGATGTTAAAAGCAATTGAATCAGGCTCTACAAGGTCATTTCCTTGCTTAAAGACAGGGTGTTGTGAGTAAACTCCTAATGAGTCTTTTAGGCGCCCGGCGTAGATGATGTCTTTTCCGTAATCAATAATGATAACTCCAGCCTTAATATCCATATCCTTGTACTGAATTTCAGCTTCGTTTTTAAGATAAATCTGTTGTTTTTTTACGTTTATTGAAGTAATATCTTTTGCTTTGTAGTCTACGATGCCCTCAAGAAAACTCTTTGGTTTTGAGATACTATCATTAGATATAGAGTCTCGTTTGACCTCTTTTATTTCTGAATTAAAAACCAAATCAGTATTAGTCTTAGTTAGTGTAGTTTCAGATGGTTCTTTAGCTAAAGGTTTAGGGTTTAGGGTAACCTGGGCCATACCAAAATTGTTGGCAATTACTGTTAAACTTAGAGCAAAAAGTAGTTGAAATAGTGTTGTTTTCAATGCTTTTAAGTGTATTTTTGTAATTAAATGACCTGATTATTAAAAATCAAAGTTACGTATATTTTTAGTGATTTTTTAATTTTGAAGAATCGATTGATAGGTTAAATATTTAGCATGCAAAAGCAGATTTTATTATTGTTCGTCCTGACGCTTATTTTTAGTATAGCTTCTGTAGCTCAAACAAATACAAAGCCCTTTGTGGTGGTATTAGATGCTGGGCATGGTGGTAAAGATCCTGGGCGCCCTACTAATTTTGGTTATAAGGAGAAAGATATCGCTTTGGATATTGCCCTAAAAGTAGGTGAGAACCTTAAAAGACATGGCGATATACAAGTGATTTACACTAGAAGTACGGATGTGTTTATTGAGCTTCGTCAACGCGCAAAAATAGCAAATAAAGCAGATGCTGATTTATTTGTATCTATTCATTGTAACGCCCATAACTCTCAGGCATATGGTACTGAAACCTATGTTTTAGGTATTCATAGAAATGATTCAAATTTTAGAGTTGCTCAGCAAGAAAATGAAGTGATCTTTTTAGAAGATGATTTTGAGTCAAACTATCAAGGGTTTGACCCAAACTCTCCAGAGTCCATGATTGGCCTAACACTTATGCAGGAAGATTACTTAGATCAAAGTATTTTATTAGCTCGCTATGTTCAGGATAATTTTACGTACAAATTAAAACGAAAAAACAGAGGAGTTAAGCAAGCAGGTTTTTGGGTTTTGCACAACACCTATATGCCTAGTATTCTAATAGAAACGGGGTTTATAACCAACAAATCAGAAGGCGACTATCTAAACTCTTTAAATGGAAAGACAAATATGTCTAAAAGTATTTCGGATGCCATTTTAGACTATAAGTCGAAATTAAATTCTGACGTCCCTTCCGTGATCGAGACAACGTCTAGCCATGTGGACATAACGGATTTAGAGTTAGAGGATGTAAAATCAGTTGCTGCGCCTCCGGTTAATGTACTTTCAATTAATTTTAAAGTGCAAATATCAGCAGGGTCTAATAAATTAGCAACAAAACCCTATAACTTTAACGGATTAGATCAAATTACCAGGCAAAAATCAAACTCGATTTACCGCTATTTTTATGGTAATACATCTGATTATTCCATCGCTATTAAATTATTAAATAAAGCAATCTCAAAAGGCTATACAACTGCTTATTTGGTGGCTTATATGGACGGTGTAAGAACTACAATAAAAGAAGCCTTGAAATCTACGGAGAATTAGGCTTAATTATTTCATTTTTATCCTTAAATTTGTAATAATAAAATCTATTGTATTGAAACTATCTAAGGAAATTAAAACAGCTATTCTTGTGATCTCAGGGATATTGCTCTTCGTCTTTATTTTTAATTATTTGAAAGGGGAGAATGTGTTTGATTCATCCAAAAAAATCAGTGCCATCTATGACAATGTAGAGGGCTTAGCCCCTTCCGCCGCCGTGACCATTAATGGACATGCAATTGGAAAAGTACAATCTATTAAATTCAAAGGAGATGGTTCTGGATTATTAAGAGTAACCATGCTCATAAGTGATGATTTTCCTTTCTCAATTAATAGTAAGGCTCAATTATATGAAGCAGGCCTTATAGGGGGCAAAGCAATTGCAATAATCCCTGCATTTGACAGTTCAGCCTTAGTTCAGTCTGGAGATGTGTTGTCATCCAATGTCAAACCAGGTCTAACAGACTTAGTAAACCAGCGACTATCCCCTTTGCAAGAAAAAATCGAAACGATGATGGTTAGCGCTGATCAGTTGTTAAAAAATCTTAATGACGTCTTTGATGTTAAAACAAAAGACAATATTAAGTTAAGTATTGCTGAGTTAACGACTACGATAGCCTCTTTTAAATCTACTTCAGAATCCTTAAATAGCTTAGTAATAGATAATAAATCTGTAATTGGAGAAACTATTTCAAACTTTAATCAAATTTCAGAAGACTTAACAAGTGTTAGTAAATCTCTTTCAGAATCTGATTTAGATTCAATTATGCTTGATTTAAAATCTACTATTTCTAGCTTTGAATCTATGTTAATGAGTATAGAAAACGGCGAAGGGTCTATTGGCAAACTCTTGAAAGATGATCGCATGTATGTCAACCTTCAAGGAGCAACTAAGCAGCTAGAACAGCTTTTAGAAGATATGAAATTAAATCCAAAACGCTATGTGCATTTTTCATTATTTGGAAAAAAAGGAAAAAGAAGTGATGCGGAGGCTAATGAAATAAAAACTGCCAAAGAGTAATTAAATGAGTTTATTACCAAATGTAATTTTTGCAATTATACTTTTTTCTGGACTTGGTTTCTTCGTGCGAAATGTAAGTAAGCTCAAAAGGAATATATACTTAGGAAAAGAGGTAGACACAAGTGGAAATACTAAGTTACGCTGGAGCAACATGGTAAAGATTGCACTCGGTCAAGGTAAGATGATCCGTCGCCCAATTGCTGGAATTCTTCATATAGTTGTATATGTAGGCTTTGTAATTATTAACATTGAAGTTTTAGAGATTGTTATTGATGGCTTGTTTGGCACACATCGTATTTTTTCAGTGATTGGACCTTTTTATGGTGTCTTGATTGGTACTTTTGAAATGCTTGCGGCATTAGTCTTTATTTCAGTTATTGTTTTTTGGTTTCGAAGAAATATAGTAAATGTTCAACGCTTTATGAAGTCTGAAATGAAAGGGTGGCCCAAATTAGACGGAAACTTAATTCTTTATTTCGAGATTGTATTAATGGCCCTTTTTATTACAATGAATGCCACAGATGTTGAATTTCAATCATCAAATTCGGGGAATATTATTAGCCAGTTTTTTGCACCCATGTTTGAAGGGACTAATGTAACTCTAATTGAACGCATAGCTTGGTGGATGCACATTGTTGGAATTCTTATTTTTCTAAATTATTTATACTATTCAAAGCATTTACATATTTTATTAGCCTTTCCAAACACTTACTATGGGAGTGTGAATCCTAAAGGCCAGCTTGATAATCTAGAAGCTGTCACAAAGGAAGTTAAACTAATGATGGATCCGGATGCAAATCCTTATGCAGCGGTTGATGAAGATGCTGTAGCACCTGACAAATTTGGGGCTAGTGATGTACAAGACCTTAACCGGATACAGCTTTTAAATGCATATACATGCACCGAGTGTGGACGTTGTACGAGTGAGTGTCCCGCAAATCAGACAGGGAAAAAACTATCACCAAGAAAAATTATGATGGATACTCGTGATCGTTTGGTAGAAGTTGGGAACAACATAGATGCTAATAATGGTGAGTTTAAGCTTGATGGAAAACAGCTATTAGGAGATTATATTACAAATGAAGAACTATGGGCTTGTACCAGCTGTAATGCGTGTGTTGAAGCATGCCCTATTAGTATCGATCCGCTTTCAATTATTCTTGAAATGCGACGTTATTTAGTAATGGAACAAAGTGCAGCGCCTATGGAGCTTAATAATATGATGTCCAATATTGAAAACAACGGAGCGCCCTGGCCTTACAATCAAATGGATCGATTAAACTGGAAAAACAATTAAAAAAATATTTATAAAAAACAACAATGAAAAGAGAAGAAGCTGACAAGTTATTACACGAAAAAGTAGAAGCAGGTGAACTAATAAGTCCAGTACTCCCAGCAGGTGTAAAAAACTATTTAATTGATATTGACGGTACAATAACTGAAGATGTTCCCAATGAAGAACCGGAGCGAATGAGTACATGTTTACCTTTCATCGATGCCCTAGAAACGTGTAACCGTTGGTTCAAGGAAGGGCATATGATTTGTTTTTTTACATCACGTACAGAAACACACCGAGCCGTTACAGAAGGTTGGCTAAAGCAACATGGGTTTAATTACCACAGTCTTCTAATGGGTAAGCCAAGAGGTGGGAACTACCATTGGATTGATAACCATTTAGTTAAAGCAACTCGTTATAAAGGAAAATTTACTGATTTAGTTGAAAAAGAATTGACGATTGAAGTTTTTGACGACGGTCAACATGATTAATATTTAAACTATGAGTGAAGTATTAAAAGTACCAACAATGGCCGAATTTTCGGCTACCGATAAGCAACCTGAGGTTTTATTTTGGGTAGGCTGTGCCGGTAGTTTTGATGACCGTGCAAGAAAAATAACGAAAGCTTTTGTAAGGTTGTTAAACAAAGCTGAAGTTGATTTTGCGGTCTTAGGGACTGAGGAAAGTTGTACAGGTGACCCCGCTAAACGCGCAGGGAATGAGTTTTTATTTCAGATGCAAGCGGTCACTAATATAGAAGTGCTAAATTCGTATGATGTTAAGAAAATTGTAACGGCATGCCCTCATTGTTTTAACACACTTAAAAATGAATACCCTACTTTGGGGGGTGATTATGAAGTGATGCATCACACTCAATTTCTTAAGAGTTTGTTTGATGAAGGACGTTTAACAATTGAAGGTGGTAAATTTAAAGGAAAACGCATTACATTTCATGACCCCTGTTATTTGGGGCGTGCAAATGATGTCTATGAAGCGCCTCGTGATTTGATTAAAAAGTTAGATGCGGAATTGGTTGAAATGAAAAATTGCCGCAAAAAAGGACTTTGTTGCGGGGCCGGTGGTGCTCAAATGTTTAAGGATGCCGAAAAAGGTGATAAAGAAATTAATATTGAACGCACCGAACAGGCTATGGCGGTGAAGCCTGAAATTATCGCAGCAGGATGTCCATTTTGTAACACTATGATGACTGATGGTGTAAAGAATAAAGCAGAGGGTCAAATTGAAGTCATGGATGTGGCTGAACTGATCGCTAATGCAAATGATTTATAATACTAAATACCCAAAAAATGTTAGTTAATTTTGACACCCTTCCAGAAAATTCTCGTATTTGGATCTACCAATCTAATCGTTCATTTTCTGAAGTTGAGTTAAATGAGATTTCATCCAAATTAAATGTCTTTTTACATACTTGGGTCGCACATGGGGCCGACTTGAAAGCAGGGTTCGAAATCAAATATAAGCGCTTCATAGTGATAGCTTTAGATCAAGACAAACAATCAGCAACAGGGTGTTCTATAGATGCATCCGTACAGTTTATCCAAGAGCTTGAGAGGGTCTACTCTGTTGACTTAATGGATAAAATGAACGTCTCTTACAAACAAGGAGAATATGTGGCCTACAAAACGCTAACGGATTTTAAAAAGATGGCAAAGAATAAAGCAGTATCTAAAAATACAATAGTGTTTAACAACCTAGTAAATTCTAAAAGCGAATATCAAGAGTTTTGGGAAGTACCAGCATCTGAAAGCTGGCATAGTAGGTTTGTGTAATTTAAAGTATATAAGTCCTTTCCCTTACTTCACTTTCCGTTAGTAAATTGATCTTATATTTTACTTTTTATCTATTTAAATCAGTATTTTAGTGTGAAATTTAATTTTTTTTAAACTACATATGCGTAAATTTCTCATCCTATTTTTTTTAATTTTCTCATCTTCAATGATAGCTCAAGTTTCGAGTTCACCACTAGATGCTTTAGATGTAATACATCAAAAATCATGGGTAGATAGTACATATAATACGCTTAGTGTTAAAGAAAAAATAGGACAGTTGTACATGATTCAAGTTTTTTCTAATCAAGATAAGGCGACTAAGAAATCGATTTTAAATCAAATTAAAAACAACTATATCGGAGGGCTTATATTTTCTCAAGGAGGTCCAGTACGTCAAGCACAGCTAAACAATGAGTTGCAAGCGGCCTCTAAAATTCCTTTATTAGTAGGGATGGATGCAGAGTGGGGGCTGAGTATGCGCTTAGATTCTACTTATGCATTTCCATGGAATATGACCTTAGGGGCTATTAAAGATTTAGATCTAATACGTAAAACAGGGCAATATATTGGAGAGCACTGTAAGAGAATAGGTGTTCATTTTAACTTTGCTCCCGTTGTAGATATTAATACAAACCCTAAAAATCCTATCATTGGAAACCGTTCTTTTGGAGAACATAAAGAAGCTGTAGCGAGTCGTTCTTTAGCGTTTATGGAAGGAATGCAAGGGGCAGGAGTTATGGCCAACGCCAAACATTTCCCTGGACATGGTGACACAGATTCTGATTCTCATAAAACCTTACCTACCATTAATTTTTCTAAAAAACGGATAGATTCTTTGGAGTTGTATCCGTACAAGAGTTTGTTTTTAAAAGGGCTTTCTAGTGTTATGGTTGCACACCTCAATGTCCCTAGTCTTGATGCGCGTTCAAATTATCCATCTTCTTTATCATATCCGATTGTTACGGAGTTATTAAAAGAAAAGCTTGGTTTTAAGGGTTTGATTTTTACCGATGCTCTTGATATGAAAGGTGCTTCTAATTTTAGCATTCCTGGCGAAGTTGATTTACAAGCTTTTTTGGCAGGAAACGATGTGATATTAATGTCAGTGGATGTGAATCAAGGCATAAATACTTTGCAAAAGGCTTTAGAATCTGGGGTTATCTCTGAAAAACGTTTAGCACATTCTGTAAAAAAAATATTAAGTGCTAAATATAAGGTCGGGCTCGCTCAATATAAGCCAATAAACACCATCAATTTGGTGTCGGAGTTAAACCGACAAAAAGACGATGTTTTGTACCAAAATTTAATGGAAAACGCAATTACTTTAGTTCAAAATACAAACAATTTGCTGCCTCTAAAAAACTTAGAACTTCGTAAGGTTGCGTATGTAAATATGGGAACTGCAGATGCATCTCCATTTGTAAAATCACTTAATAAATACACACAGGTTGATAAGATAAGTGCTAATACTTTAGACCAATTGGTATCCGAGTTAAGTGAGTACAATACAGTGGTTGTGGGTTTACACGCATCAAACGCCAGTCCTTGGAAGCCCTATCAGTTCACGGAAAAGGAGCTTGTTTGGCTTTATGAAATCGCACGAACAAATACGGTTGTTTTAACTGTTTTTTCAAAACCATACGCCTTAAACGACCTTACGGATTTTTCTAATATTGAAAGTATTGTGATGGCTTATCAAAACAGCCCAATTGCTCAAAAAATAGCTGCTCAACTTATTTTTGGAGGACTTCCTTTTAAAGGAAAACTACCTGTCAGTATTGGTTCTGTTTTTTTAGCAGGAAACGGAATATCAAACCCAGCTATTGATCGACTTTCTTATGGTTTACCTGAATCAGTGGGTATGGACTCGGCTCGCTTACACAAAATTGATTCTATTGCTGCCTATGCGGTTAGAGAACAAATGACTCCCGGGATTCAACTTTTAGTAGCCCGAAAAGGAAAAGTAATTTACGAAAAGAATTTTGGACATCACACTTATAGCAAAACCACTAAAGTTAAGTTTGATGATTTATATGACGTCGCCTCACTCACCAAAATATTAGCAACCCTTCCGTTGCTTATCGAACTTGTTGATAAAGGAGTTATTAAACTAGAATCTACTTTAGGTGAATTATTACCTGATTACTTAGGGACTGGTAAGGAACTCATTACCATCCAAGAAATGCTTTCTCATTTTGCTAAGCTTAAACCTTGGATCCCCTTTTACGTATCTACCCTTGATTCCGTTACTCTTAAACCAAAACCTGAGTTTTATCGTAAAAAACAATCAAAAAAGTTTTCAATACGAGTCAATGGTAATTTATTCCTAAGAAACGATTTTAAAGATAGCATTCAATCTAATATATTAAACTCAGAATTACTAAAAGATAAAGAATACCGATATAGCGACTTGCCTTATTATATACTTAAATCAATTATAGAAAAACAATACAATAAATCTCTCGACTTCCTAGTTCAACAGCATTTTTATAAATCTTTAGGCGCTAATTTATCTACTTATAATCCGCTAGAAAAATTCAATAGCAAGCAACTCATTCCAACAGAAATTGATGACTATTTTCGACATGACAAAATTCAAGGCTATGTACACGATATGGGGGCCGCAATGCAAGGAGGAGTAGGTGGCCATGCAGGGTTGTTTAGTAATGCTAACGACATTGCTAAGTTGATGCAATTATATCTTCAAAAGGGTGTGTATGGAGGAAAGCGCTATTTTTCTTCAAATACTTTTAATTTGTTTAATACCTGTTATTATTGCGATCAAGATAACCGTCGTGGTATAGGGTTTGATAAACCTCAGTTAGAGGACGAGGGACCAACCTGTGGCTGTTTGTCTATGCAAAGTTTTGGGCATTCAGGGTTTACAGGAACCTATGCTTGGGCAGACCCCGATAAAGAAATAGTTTATGTATTTTTGGCCAACAGAACATTTCCGAAATCGGATGCGAATAGACTCTTAAAAGAGAATATTAGAACAGAAATACAACATTTAATCTACGAATCAATTATTGAATAAAATGAATATAGGAATTGTATGTTACCCAACCTTTGGAGGGAGTGGTGTTCTGGCAACAGAACTAGGCTTAGAGTTGTCTCGAAAGGGCCATCAAGTCCATTTTATTACCTACACACAACCAGTAAGGCTGGAGTTGTTAAACTCCAATGTTCATTTCCATGAAGTAAATGTGCCTGACTATCCTCTTTTTCATTATCAGCCTTATGAATTAGCCTTGTCGAGTAAATTAGTTGATATGGTTAAAGCACACAAGATTGATGTCTTGCACGTTCATTATGCTATCCCACACGCCTACGCTGCCTATATGGCCAAGAAGATGCTCAATGAAGAAGGGATTAAAATACCTATTGTAACTACCTTGCATGGAACCGATATCACATTAGTTGGAAGTCACCCATTTTATAAAACAGCGGTCACGTTTAGTATTAATAAATCTGATGCCGTGACCTCTGTCTCTCAAAGCCTTAAAGAAGATACCCAGCGATTATTTAATACTCATAAAGACATAAAAGTAATTCCGAATTTCATTGATATAGATAAGTATAAAACTAATTTTAAGGACTGTGACCGTGATTTATTAGCTCTTCCAAACGAAAGAGTAATCACTCATGTTAGTAATTTTAGGCCCGTCAAACGTATTAACGATGTGATTGAAGTATTTTATAGAGTTCAAAAAAAAGTACCTTCAAAATTAATGATGGTAGGTGAGGGGCCCGAACGCAAACAAGCTGAGCAGTTGTGTAAAACCTATGGAATTGAAGATAAAGTTGTGTTTTTAGGAAACAGTAGTGAAGTAGATAAAATCTTATCTTATAGTGACTTGTTCCTCCTCCCTTCACAGACCGAAAGTTTTGGATTGGCTGCACTAGAAGCTATGGCTTCAGGAGTACCGGTCATATCCAGTAATTCTGGAGGGATTCCAGAAGTTAATATTGAAGGGGTCTCCGGGTTTCTAAGTCCAGTTGGTGCTTTAGATGATATGGCACACAACGCTATAAAAATCATAAAAGATGAGGCTGTTCTTAATAAATTTAAAAAAGCGGCTCAAGCAGCATCAACTAAATTTGATATTCATAAAATAGTTCCTTTTTATGAAGCTATTTATGAAGAAGCGCTTCAGAATTGCATATGAATTTAATTTATGTTGAGAATACGTACTTAGTAGGGTTCTAATTTTTGTTTTTATAATAATACGATTACTTTTACACTTTAATATATAATACTTTGTATATGGCGGGGAATGCATTTGGTTCTATTTTTAAACTCACCACATTTGGAGAGTCTCACGGAATTGCTATTGGGGGTGTTATTGATGGTTGTCCAGCAGGAATTAAAGTTGATTTTGATGCCATCCAATTGGAGATGGATCGTCGTAAACCAGGTCAGTCTGCGATTGTAACACAACGTAAAGAGCCCGATACTGTCAGATTCTTATCTGGAATTTTTGAAGGTATTACCACAGGAACACCTATTGGATTTATGATTAAAAATGCCAATCAAAAATCCAAAGATTATACACATATAAAAGATGTGTTTCGTCCAAGTCATGCCGATTTTACTTATTCTAAAAAATATGGTCAGCGGGATTACCGTGGGGGTGGACGTAGTTCGGCACGTGAAACAGCTTGTCGTGTGGTTGCGGGAGCCTTGGCAAAGCAATTCCTAAATACAATAGAAATAAATGCCTATACCTCCTCAGTTGGTGACATAGCACTTAAAAAGTCCTATAAAGAATTAGATTTAGCTAATGCTGAAACGAATGACGTTCGTTGCCCAGATTCAGAAGTGGCCGCACAAATGATATCAAAAATAAAAGCCATTCGAAAGGAAGGTGATACCATTGGAGGTGTGATCTCTTGTGTTATTAAAAATGTACCGGTTGGATTAGGCGAGCCAGTTTTTGATCGCTTACATGCTCAGTTAGGGAAAGCAATGCTATCTATCAACGCAGTTAAAGGCTTTCAATATGGAAGTGGATTTGATGGAACCCATTTGAAAGGTAGTCAGCACAACGATTCATTTAATGCTGATGGTTCTACAAAAACCAACTTATCTGGTGGTATTCAGGGCGGAATTAGTAACGGAATGGATATCTATTTTGATGTGGCGTTCAAGCCAGTCGCTACAATTATGCAAGCCCAGGACACGATCGATATAGATGGTAATAAAGTTGAAATGCATGGCAAAGGTCGCCACGATCCTTGTGTGGTGCCAAGAGCCGTCCCTATCGTAGAATCGATGGCAGCATTAGTTATTGCCGATTTCATTCTCTTAAATCGACTGAGTAAGGCTTAAATTATTAAACACAAATCTTATGAAATCACTTGCCTTACACTGGAAAATTTTAATTGGCATGCTATCAGGTGTGACCTTTGGTTTTATCATGCTTGAAGTAGGGGGTGCCGATTTTGTTGCTAGTTGGATCAAACCCATTGGGACTATTTTTGTAAAACTCTTAAAATTAATTGCAGTCCCCCTTATTTTAGCTTCACTAATTAAAGGAATTTCAGATTTAAAAGACATTTCAAAATTTGCATCTATTGGGCTTAAAACTATTGTCATTTACGTGCTTACCACAGTTATTGCTATAAGTATAGGATTAATATTGGTAAATACATTCAACCCTGGTGATGGTGTGTCTCAAGAAACGATTTCAAAATTGACCGAAACGTATGCGGGAAATAGTGGAGTAAAAGGCAAAATTGCAGAAGCAAGTCGTCAGCAAGCTGGACGTCCTTTAGATTTCTTAGTGGATATGGTTCCTGACAACGCTTTCTCAGCTTTGAGTAACAATAAACTCATGCTACAAGTAATCTTCTTAGCGATGTTTTTAGGTATTTCTCTTTTGTTGGTTGGAGAAAAAAGTGCAAAGCCACTAAAAGATTTTTTTGATTCTTTAAATGATGTAGTGTTAAAAATGGTGGATCTTATAATGTTAACGGCTCCTTTCGCTGTATTTGCGTTACTAGCTAATGTGGTTGTATCTTCAGGTGACCCTGAGCTATTATACGCTCTTTTATTTTACTCAGGGGTAGTGGTTAGTGGATTGCTGTTAATGGTTTGTTTTTATCTGACACTTGTGACTGTGATTGCCAAAAGAAACCCATTTTGGTTTTTAAAAAAAATTAGTCCAGCTCAGTTATTAGCATTTTCAACCAGTAGTAGTGCAGCAACTTTGCCAGTCACTATGGAGCGCGTAGAAGAGCACTTAGGAGTTGACAAAGAAGTCTCTAGTTTTGTGTTGCCTGTAGGTGCAACCATTAATATGGATGGCACCAGTTTATATCAAGCTGTGGCTGCTGTATTTATAGCTCAGGCTTTAGATTTTGACCTGACCTTTTCCGATCAATTAATGATAGTTCTCACGGCCCTTTTAGCTTCTATAGGAAGTGCAGCAGTACCTGGAGCAGGGATGGTTATGTTAGTGATCGTTCTCGAGTCTGTAGGGTTTCCTGCGGATAAACTAGCCATTGGCCTGGCCCTAATTTTTGCAGTAGATCGTCCTTTGGATATGTGTCGTACCATGGTAAATGTTACAGGAGATGCCACTGTTTCCATGATTGTCGCAAAACTAGAAGGTAAGCTCCACAACCCACAATCAAAAGAATGGGATGACCATTTAGATGAGGTTAAATAGAAAATATGTACTTCGGAAATATTCCTTAACAAGACTCAATACTTGAAGTAGCTATTTTAAAAGTTAAAACAGGTTTATAAGTCTCTTTTGAAGCTGACTTTATAATTGCTAGTCAATACATTAGTTCGATAAAGGGATATGAAGGACACACTCTAAAAAAATGTATTAAGACTGCTAATCAATATATTTTATTGGTTAATTGGAAAGATTTAGATAGCCATGAGATAGGATTTAGAAAGTCCAAAGCGTATTTAAAATGGAAAGAGATTCAATACAGCTATTATGATCCATTTCCAACAGTGGAACATTATGAAACTGTGTTTGAAAAAGATAATAACAACAGCTTAATCCAAAAACCGCTCTTTTAAATCATCTGTAGGAACCATGCATTGGTCTTTTTTACCAAACCATTTATAGCGATTGTTAGCCACCAAACGATACAGGGTATCACGTATAAAACGAGGGATAATATATCCAATTAAAAATACGTTAAATCCACCCCCTAAGGCTTTACAAATGTTCAGTACTGCGTTGCTTCGATCGTAGAATTGGCCATTCTTATAAAATAAAATAGTATCAAAATTTTCATGGTTTATTAGATGATCAGGAACAAAAGACCTTGCAAATTCACCCTGTAAGGAAGCGAACTTAAACACTTTTTTTACGTCCATTTTTATAAGCTTATTGACACTGTTGTTACAAAGGTTACAAACGCCATCAAAAAAAATGATATAATCCATTACTTTTTAGTTTTTACGTACTCCAGTCGGTCCACGCTTACCGTAGTCGTGAAAAGCCCATAATTGACAACCGCTTTGTTTTTTTCGAGTTTGTCTAAAGTTCCTACCGCACGGCCATCTTCCAAACGCACCGAGTCTCCAATAACAAGAACCCGTTTTGGTTTTGGGGGTACAAGCGCAGCTATTTCCTTTTGCTTCTTTTTTTGTTTGCGAATGACTTCGATCTTTTGCTCTACTTCTTTTTTGAGTTCTGTTTCTTTAGCCTTAAGCGTTCTTTTTTGTTTGAGACTGACTTTTTGACGTTTTGAATTTTCAACTTGAACTAGTTTAAAAAGCTCGTTCATTAATTCTCTTTTGCGATTGTTTTCTAGATAGCTCTCTCCTAAGTCACTTATTTTTTGCCCTAAGTATACTAAACGTTGGTTGCTATCAAAAAGCTCCTGATAGCTTTGTAGCTTTTTCTTAGCCTTGGCATTAGTAATTTCTAGTTTATCGGCTTCTAAACTCTTTTTAATTTCATTTTGCTTAAGTGCACGTTCTGTTTTTTCAAGTTTTGAACGTTCTTTTTGGAGTTTTGCAATGGTTTTGTCAAACCTAATTTTACCACGTTCAATCTTCTTTTTAGAGCGATTAATTAAACTAAAAGGAATGCCATTCTTTTGAGCAACTTCAAATGTAAATGAGCTTCCTGCTTGTCCAATTACTAATTTATATAACGGAAGTAAGGTTTTTTCATCGAATAACATATTTGCATTCTGAATATGCGGCATTTCGTTGGCGAGTAATTTTAAATTACTGTAATGCGTCGTGATAATCCCAAACGCTTCACGTTCATAAAAGACTTCAAGAAAAGTTTCGGCTAAGGCGCCTCCCAATTCGGGATCACTTCCTGTTCCAAATTCATCAATTAAAAAGAGCGTATGCTTGTTGCATTTCTTTAAAAAATGATTCATTTGCTTTAGGCGGTAACTATAGGTACTCAAATGATTTTCAATGGACTGATTGTCTCCAATGTCACTCAGAATAGAGTCAAATAAACAGAGTTTTGAACGTTCATGAACGGGGATAAGCATTCCAGATTGCACCATTAGCTGAAGGAGTCCCACAGTTTTAAGAGTAATGCTTTTTCCACCAGCATTAGGGCCTGATATGACTATGATCCGACTTTCGGTCGTCATGGTAATGGTTTGTGGAAAGGTGGTAACCCCTTCATTTTTATTAGCAACCAGCAAGAGGGGGTGGTAAGCGTTTACAAGATCAATTTCTTGGTGTTCTGTAATTTCTGGAGAAATAGCATCAATAGACTTCGCGTATTTAGCTTTGGCATAAATGACATCCAATTTCGTCAAAAATAATTGATAGGATTCTAAAAGCGGGGAGAAGCCACTGATAAAGCTAGTAAGTTCAAGTAAAATACGCTTAACCTCTTCAGCTTCTTCAAATTCTAAATTATTGAGATCACGTTGGTGTTGCTGTGTTGTGTCAGGTTCTATGTAAACGATACTCCCTGTTTTGCTAGCACCCATGATGCTGCCTTTTACTTTACGTCTGTACATGGCTTTAACAGCTAAAACACGCCGATTTTCCATGACTGTTTCACGAATATCATCTAAGTAGTCTGCACTGTTATACATGCTTAGAGCAGAGTTGAAACTCGTGTTGACTTTTGTTCGTACCGCTTGAAGTGATTTTCGTACAGTATAGAGTGTGTCTGAGGCATCATTTCTAATCTCACCATATTTATCAATGACACTATTGATGGCGTCAAAAATACTTGTATTGCTTTCTATTTGAGAAGAATGTCCGTGTAGTAACGGGTAGTATTCATGAAATTTATTAAAGAATTTTAAGAGCACATTCGTAGTTATGCAGATACTTACAATTTTGCGAAATCCGTCGATTTCCAAATAATTATTTTCAATTTTAATTAATTTCAATTCTTTAGTAATCGCATCAAATCCGTGGTTAGGGATCCGATTCTCATTTTCAAATGACGCTGCAAATTCACTAGTAAGTAGAAGGGCTTCAACCACATCGGTTCTTTTTGAGAATGGAATTGTTTCGAGAATCGCCGTTTTCCCTAGGGATGTTACATTATGAGATGTTACCTGTATAATAACAGATTCAAATTCTAAATCTTGTAAAGTTTTCTTGGAAATATTAATCATTGTGTTCTGACATAGGCTTCTACAAATGTAAGTATTAATGTTTAAAAAATATAGTTTAAATTTGAGGTCTAAGACTTAAATATTAAGTGATTTAAATTCATATGTTACAGTTACAAGGAACCTGGCTTTCCCATCTTAAATTTGAACGTGATAAGCCCTATTTCAAAGCGCTCAGTGCATTTGTCCAGTCTGAGTATGCTGAGCAAAGCTGTTACCCACCGATTGATCAACTTTTTAATGCATTCAATAGCTGTCCATTTGAAGCGATTAGAGTCGTGATTATTGGTCAAGACCCGTATCATGGAGAGGGGCAAGCCAACGGTTTATGTTTTTCTGTAAATGAAGGAATAGCTCATCCACCATCTTTGAGAAATATTTTTAAAGAATTAGAAGCAGATATGAAGCTTTCTTATCCTACAAGTGGTGATTTAACTAAATGGGCTAATCAAGGCGTATTTCTTCTGAATGCAACCTTAAGTGTCCGTTCAAAAGAAGCGGGTAGTCATCAAAAACAAGGATGGGAAGATTTCACAGATCTCGTCATTAAAACTTTATCGGAACAGAAAACAGATCTTGTTTTTCTGTTATGGGGTAGCTTTGCTAAAAATAAAAAAAAATTAATAGATACAAGTAAGCACTTTATTTTCGAGAGTGGTCATCCGTCTCCAATGAGTGCAAATCGTGGTTTTTGGTTTGGGAATAAGCATTTCAGTAAAACAAATGCGTTGTTTTCGGTTAAAGGAAAGTCAGAAATAAATTGGGGATAGTATTAAAGGGTGGTTACCAATTGATTATAAGTCCATTTTTCAGAAATAATATTTAGCTGAAGTAACTGGTTTTGAACAGCCTCGACAGTGTTAGGGTCTATGTTTTTTTGTGACCATTCCGTTAGCTTTAACCATTCTTTTACGTCTTCATTTTTTTGTTGGTATCGCTCTGAAATAATACGATCAATTTCTAAAATTTCTTTAAAACTTGTTGTGATTGTGTTAATCGTTTTAAGAATGATTTGAAGCGTTTCTTTCTCATTAATAATAAATTCGTCACGCACTGCTATTACAAAACAAGGCCAAGGGGTTAGACAGTCACCTAAGCGTCTAAATATTTTTTGATCTACGAATGGTTTAGTGGTAAATTTCTCCCACATAAAGTAATCGGCTTTTTTATTACTTAATGATTCAACGGCACCATTAAGGTCTTTAACAACTTTAAATTCTAAATTGGAAGCCGTGTTCCATTTTAGTTTCATTGCATTTACATAGGCCATTAAATGTGAGCCAGATCCATACCTGCTAATAGCGGCTCGTTGTCCTTTGAGACTGTTAAGGTCTTTAAAACTAGAGTCTTGAGCGACGTGGATGCCCCAAATTAGAGGAGATTCTACAAAAACCTGGACAATTTTACTAGGGCTTCCATCAATGATGTCTTTGATAATTCCTTCTGTAAGAATCACTGCCATATCAATCTCGTTCTCACGAAGTGCTTTAGTCATTTGACCCGTACCACCAAAATAATCCTTCCAACGAACCTCAATATTGTGTTGTTTGAA
>TARA_B110000046_G_scaffold106737_1_pt1 | contig 26121 bp, 17 predicted proteins | sample TARA_B110000046 | Tara Oceans TARA_B110000046 (sample SAMEA4397157) | marine metagenome | biome: Polar Biome; feature: [DCM] deep chlorophyll maximum layer (ENVO:01000326); material: water (ENVO:00002006), including particulate matter (ENVO:01000060) such as... | depth 40 m
TTTTCCCCTATTAAACTACAAAAAGAAAAAATTCAGGAATTGAAGCCAAAATCTCCAACACCAGAGATTGAAATTGTAAAAACGCTAAGCCCCGAAATAAAAGATGAACCAGTTAATGAGCCAACTACAGCCGAACAACCTGCTACTCCAGAAATTAATACCAATATCGATTATGGTCCCAACAATAACTACACCGAGACAGAGGCTGATAGAGTTCATATAGTTGTAGAAATATTTGCCCATTATGACGAATGCAAAGAATTAAGAGGCGTCGAACTTCAAACATGCAGTCAACTCAGCATTAAAAACAGAGTGGCAAGGTTATTTCGAGTTACAGAGCAAATGAAATATGTTGGTGGAAATCAGTCTGTATTAGTGAGTTTTGTTATTGACAAAGAAGGAAATGTTACCAACATAGAAACTGTTCAGACTCAAAACAAATACGTTGCAAAAGCTGCCAAAAAAGCAATCGAAAAACTTCCTCAACTAAACCCAGCCATGCAACAAGGTAGAATAGTTTCTTTACTTGTTCAAATACCAATTACCGTAAGAATTTAATAAAGCTAGTATCCTATCATTTTTTATTTTACGTTTGACTTCATGAAAGTGAAGTCAAACGTAATTTTAGGATCAACTGAAATCCAAGTAGATTTTTCTAAACCTATTGATATTTCAATGCCCCTGCACGCAGGGAAAGATAATCCGAGTGCATGGTATGTTGGTCCACCCACCATTGAGCCTGTTCGAACCGAACAATTTACCGGTGCAGTAGCAGAAGGCGGTAGTGTAAATTTTCGGAACATCTTCTTTAATCCACATGGCCATGGAACGCATACGGAATGTGTAGGTCATATTTCAAAAGAGGTATACTCCATCAACAAAACTTTAACGCAATTTTTTTTCTCTGCAGAATTAATTTCCATTTCACCCGAAAAACAAGATAATGGAGATGAGATAATTACGTGGAAACAAATAGAAGCAGCCATAGAACATAAAAACATTCAAGTCATTATTATAAGAACTTTGCCAAACTCAACAGATAAGTTGAGCAAACAACATTCTGATACTAATCCAGCATTTGTTGAGGCCAAAGCAATGACCGAATTAATCGCATTAGGAATTGAGCATTTTTTAATTGACTTACCCTCGGTAGACAAAGAAATGGACGGAGGAGTGCTTGCAGCGCATCATGCTTTTTGGGAACATCCAGAAAAAACGAACCTCAACAGAACCATCACAGAATTAATATATGTCCCTGATGAAGTTAAAGACGGCCACTATCTTTTGAACCTTCAAATTGCTCCATTTGAAAACGACGCTAGCCCCAGCAAACCCATTTTATACACCATCTCTTAAATGAAGAACTTACTACTTCTCCACCTGGTGGTGCTCATTTTTGGCTTCACAGGGATTCTAGGAAAGCTAATTACTATCCCTTCAGATCAATTGGTTTGGTACCGTATGTTTTTCGCCACATGTTCGTTAGCCGTGTATTTACTGCTCATGAAAAAGAGTTTCAAAATGAAACGACAAGGAATATTCCAAACCATTGTTGTGGGCTTTATTATTGCAGCGCATTGGATTTTCTTTTTCGAAGCCATTAAACAATCCAACGTTTCTATTGCCTTGGCAGCAACAGCTACTGGTTCATTGTTTACAGCGCTTTTAGAACCCATTTTTTTCAAACGAAAGCTACACCTCTATGAGCTACTGCTCGGTAGTATTGTTATTTTAGGCCTGTACTTTATTTTTCAATTTGAAACGGACAATTCAATTGGAATATGGTTAGGTGTATTGGCTGCTTTTCTAGCCTCCATCTTTACAGTAATAAATGGTCAACTGATTAAAAAATATGATCCCACGAGAATCTCTTTGTATGAATTAGGTGGAGGCGTGATTGCCATTAGCATCTATTTTTTGATTTTCTCTCCTTCTAGTCTTCCAAACTTCCAACTATCCACTTCGGATTGGGCATGGATGCTAACGCTAGCAATCCTTTGCACGGCATTCGCTTTTGTTGCAAGTGTGAAAGTAATGGAAGAGTTAACTCCTTTTACCGTATCCTTAAGTATTAACCTTGAACCCGTTTATGGTATTTTACTCGCTTTACTCATTTTTGGGGAGTCAGAAAAAATGTCGAATGGCTTTTACATTGGCACAAGTCTCATCTTGTGCTCTCTATTTCTGAACGTTTGGATAAAAAAACGACTAAAAAAGAAAGGCTATCTTATTAACTTTTCATCCTTGAAAGAGAATAGAAAATAAGCAATCCTCGCTTTGTTAACTGCTTATATTTGCTTAAAAACGAAGATCAATGGAGAACAAAGTGGCGAAAAAACACCTTATAACGGCAGCTTTGCCCTATGCTAACGGACCAATACACATTGGCCACCTTGCAGGAGCATATTTACCCGCCGATATTTACGCTCGCTTTTTACGAATGAAGGGTGACGATGTTGCTTTTATCTGCGGATCTGATGAACATGGAGCTGCCATTACCTTGCGAGCCAAAAAAGAAGGTACTACACCGCAAGCCATTGTAGACAAATACCATCAGCTAAATGCAAAAGCATTTTCAGATTTTGGAATCGATTTCGATATTTTTCACAGAACTTCTTCTGAACTGCACCACAAAACTGCACAAGAATTCTTTTTAGAGCTTGATAAAAAAGGGGCCTTTACAAAAGAAACGAGAGAGCAGTTCTATGACGATGAGTACAATCAGTTTTTAGCTGATCGCTACGTAACAGGAACTTGTCCAAAATGCAGTAATGAAGGAGCTTACGGTGATCAATGTGAAAATTGTGGCTCGAGTTTAAACCCTACAGACTTAACAAATCCTGTTTCTACCTTAAGTGGTAAAACGCCAGTTTTGAAAGAAACTTCTCATTGGTACCTACCCATGGAGCATCATGAAAAGTGGCTGAAAGAATGGATTGAGCAAGGTACCTTAGATGGAGAACCTCATCACAACCCTAAAGAATGGAGAAACCAAGTTATTGGCCAATGTAAATCTTGGATTGATGGTGGCTTGCATTCAAGAGCTATGACTAGAGATTTAGATTGGGGAGTAAAAGTTCCTACAAAAGATAGAGAGGGAAAAGTACTTTACGTGTGGTTAGATGCCCCTATTGGATACATTTCTGCAACAAAAGAATGGGCTGCACAAAACAATAAAGATTGGAAAGACTATTGGCAAAATGAAGCAACGGCTCTAGTGCACTTCATTGGTAAAGACAACATTGTTTTCCATTGCATTATCTTCCCAATACTACTAAAAACGCATGAAGGGCATAATCTTCCGGTTAACGTACCTGCCAATGAGTTTTTAAACTTGGAAGGCGACAAAATCTCCACTTCCAAAGACTGGGCAGTATGGTTACACGAGTTCAACGAAGAATTCCCTGGCAAACAAGATGTGTTGCGTTATGTGTTATGCTCTATCGCGCCAGAATCAAAAGATAGTGAGTTTACCTGGGATGGTTTTCAAACTAGAAACAACAGTGAATTAGTTGCCATTTATGGAAATTTTGTAAACCGAGCTACCGTTTTAATCAACAAGTATTATGAAGGAACGATTCCTGAATTATCTCGAAATAACTACCCTGAAATTGCACAGCAGTTGCAAAAATCTGCTGCTGCCATAAATGAGAAGTTAACTAAAATGCAGTTCCGAGATGCGCAAAATGAAGCCATCAACATTGCTCGTTTAGGAAACAAATTTTTAGCCGAAACAGAGCCTTGGAAACTAATAAAGACAGATCCGGAAGAGGTTAAAAACATACTCCACCTGAGTTTGCAAATTGCTGCCAACTGCGCCATTGCTTTAGCTCCATTTTTACCATCAAGTTCGGCTAAGCTTTCAACTATTTTAGGCTTAGAAAATTTGAATTGGAATGACCTTGGAAGTATTGAAATTGTTAACCCAAACACACAACTTGGCGAAGTGGAACACTTGTTCCAAAAAATAGAGGATGACATTATTGACATTCAAAAAGAGAAATTAAAGAGTAAATCCGAATCAAATAATACTGAACCTTCCGTTCCTGCATTTAAAGAAGATATTGTGTTTGACGACTTCTTAAAACTAGACTTACGAGTGGGTACAATTTTGAAAGCTGAAGCTGTTCCAAAAAGCAACAAATTGTTGCAGTTCTTGGTAGATCTAGGAAGTGAAAAACGAACCATATTATCGGGAATTGCAAAACACTATTCTGCAGAAGAAATGATAGGTAAACAAGTGCAAGTAATTGCCAATTTACCACCGAGAAAAATGATGGGAATAGAATCGCAAGGAATGATATTGATGGCAGAGAACGAGAAGGGTAAGTTAAACTTGATGCACCCAGACCAAACAATAACTAATGGCTCAACAATTAACTAATTTTTATAAAAATAAAGTGATTCAACAAACCATTACAATGAAAGCTATTTTAACCTTATTCTTATTGCTGTGTTTTGATAGTTCTACTCTTTTCGCACAAGCGTGCAACGGTATAGAAATAGAGACCACACCTTTAATTGTTTTGCCCGAATGCAATGATACAAGTGGGACCGTTCTATTTTCCAATACTCGTGGAGGAAGACCTCCTTATACTTTTTCATTTAACGGCGGCTCTAATCAGTTTGGCTCTTTCGCAAATTTGCCTGTTGGAATTTATGAGCTGATCATTGAAGATACTAGAGGCTGTGCAGACACCTTTAATATTGATATGACGTATACTGATATTGAAGACATTATCAACCCGAACAATGCATTCACTCCTAATAACGATGGATTTAATGACACCTGGTATATCCCAGGAATTGAGAGTTTCGTTGGAACGGAGGTGATTGTTTTTAATCGATGGGGTCAAAAAATACACAACAACACCAGGTATGCAAATGACAATGGTTGGGATGGGACACAAGCCGGACTGCAGCTTCCTACCGGAACGTATTTTTATATCATTGAGATTACGAATAATTGCATTGAGCAACAATTAACCGGAACCGTAACCATAATCAGATGAAAAAAATCCTTTTTAGCATTTTCGGATTACTACTCAGTGGGCTGATTTTCGGGCAACAACATACTTCTTACACCCAATACACATTAAATCAATTTGCGTTAAACCCAGCAGTTGCAGGCCTAGAAAAATGTACCCAAACAAGTTTTGGCACAAGAAGGCAGTGGTCTGGATTTGAAGGTGCTCCTGAACATGTATTTGCAAGCTTTAACACACGATTGAATAAAGCTGATCAATTTCCCAAGAATTTTCACGGGATCGGAGCCTACGTCAGCAAGGATTTAATTGGATTCACAAATTATTCAATGTTGAAAATTTCCTATGCTTTTCATCTAAAAATGAGTAGAAATTACCACTTCAGCGCAGGAATATTTGCTGGAGTTCACTATCAAAAAACAAGCTTTAATAACTTACGAATTCGCGATAGATCAAATGATCCTGCCATCAACAGTCAAGAAAGGAGTTCTATTATTTTTCCTGAAGTTAGTCCAGGTGTATTTATTCATAATAACAAATTTTTTGCAGGATTATCGATGTTTCAACAATACCCAACAAGAATCAAAGAAATTGGTACGAGAGAAAATAGACTAGCGGTTCATTATTTTTTAATGATTGGGTATAAAATTGAAGGGGAAGTATTAAACTATACACCTTCCATGTTGGTGAGTTTCGCAGCCTTTGCACCTCCAACAATTGACTTAACATTAACCGCAGATTATAAAAATAAAATATCTATTGCATTAGGTAGTAAATATTTAAACTCAGCTTACACAACAGTTCAGCTAAACATCGGGGGTGGGGTGAAAATAGGCTACTCCTATGAGTACGCTCTGACCGAATTAGTTAGAGTTGCTCCAAGCACTCACGAAGTTATACTTCAGTTTAGCAGCTGCCATGTTGACAAAAATAAAATCAAAGTAGAATGTCCTGCTTATCAATAAAAAACACAACCTTAACGACCTTTATAACATCTTTATCTAAACATTATTGAAATTGATTACATTTGGTAATTGCATAAAATTAAGAATACTTAACATAATCAGCCTTTTGGCTATATAAATATCTCATTTTATGAAAAAGTTCTTTAAGCTTTTTTTAATCATTTTTAACCTGTCCCTTACGAACCAGGTAAATTCAGCTATTCTCTCTGTTACCGTTGACTCCCAAATACAAACTTGTCCAGGACTTTCTGATGCGAAAGCTTGGGTTGCAAGCTTTACCGTTTCACCAGGAAGTACAGGGCCTTATATATTTAGATGGAATGTAGCTCCTACCCCAACTCAAACAGGCGATACAGCATTTAATATAGGAGGAGGAAGTTTTGCGGTTACTGGTATTGATTTTTCAGACCCCAATCCTGCGAACAATGCCTTTACTCAACCTTTTATAGTTGCGTCGAAAAATGTTCTATTCGTTAATGGTTTTATTACTCCTGAATCATGCTTTGGAGCAGCGGATGGTTCTATTACTGCAATACCAGGTGGAGGTACCCCACTAGTTGGAGGGCCACCAAGTTACCTATTTAATTGGAGTCCTGGAGGAAATACGACTCAAACTATAAACTCGTTATCTGCGCAACAATACACCGTAACTGTAACCGATGCAAATGGATGTAACGTCGACAATACTTTTAATGTAGGAGGCCCAACTCAAATACAAGTTAATTTAACAATTGACTCAGTGGATTGCAATGGTGGAACAGCAATTGCCACGATTGCTCCTGCAGGTGGAACAGGTGTTTATCCTACAGTTGAGTGGAGTTCAACCGGTGTTGACGCAGGACCTAGCCGTTTTGTTGAAGGTGGCTTACTTGGATCTTTAGCTGGGATAAATTACTCAGTTACAGTTACCGACAATTCAGGTTGTACTCAAGTTGAATCTTTTTCAATAACTGAGCCTTTGACCTTAGGTGCTACAATTGCACCCGATACGATAAACTGTTTTGGAACTTCAACAGGAACTGCAGTCGCAACTGTTACCGGAGGAACAGTTCCATTTACTTTCGATTGGCCTGCAAACCAAGGAAGCGCTTCTAATACTCAAGGTAGTTTTAGCGCAGGATCTTACACCGTTATCATTACAGATGCAAAAGGATGTGTCTTGCCTGTGAACTTTCCTATTGAGCAAAGAGATAGACTAAACTTACAACTCGACTCAGTTGACGTAAACTGTAATGGAAATTTAAATGGACAAGTTAATGGAACCATAACCGGCGGAGTAGCTCCTTACTCTTGGGTTGCCAACGATCCTGCTGGAACAATGGGGAACACTGCAACTATGACTGTTCCCAATTTAAATGGACGTAAAGTAATTGTAACCGTAACAGACTTTTTAAACTGTGTAAGAGTAGATTCAATTGTAGTGAACGAGCCACAGCCTTTAACTGCAAGTTTTACAGGAATTACAAATCCTTCATGCGCAGGAGGAAATAATGGATCTATAAACGTAACATTCAGTGGAGGTAATGGGTCAGAAACATTTACTTGGAATGGATTGCCATTCGGCTCTGTGAACAGAACAGCACTGATTGCCGGTAATTACGTTTTAGTAATAACTGACATCAAAGGGTGTAACGTAACTATCGATACTACTTTAGTTGATCCTATTCCGATTTTAGGGAACTTAACCTTCACTCCACCAAAGTGTTTTGGTGGAAATGATGGACAGGTCGTGGCAGCTCCTTCAGAAGGATCAGGGGTTTACACGAATTACAACTTTGGCTCACAAAATGGAATAAATCCTGTTTTAAACGGTGTTTCTGCAGGTCTGACCACTGTGACCATAACAGATAGTGATGGTTGTACAGGAATTAGTTCCGTAAATGTAACAGAGCCTGCCAATCCATTCTTACTTGATATGGTTGCAGATTCCGTAAATTGTAACGGAGATTCTACCGGAGGAGCAACAGCAACTCCAAGCGCACCTTTGACTACTGGCCCATATACTTGGAATTGGACAAACTCAGTGGGTGTGCCAATCGGAACAAACGACAGTATTATTGTTGGCTTGCCAATTGGTAAGTATTTCATTACTGCAACAGATGGAAATGGTTGTCAAATTTTAGACTCTGTCATTGTAGAAGAACCAAACCCTATCAATTCGACTGTAATTGGAACAAATTTAAACTGTAATGGTGATGCCTCAGGTTCCGCAACCGCAACAATCTCTAATGGGAATACCCCCTATTCTTGGTCATGGTCAACAATCCCTTTGCAAGCTGGAACAGGACCAACAGCAACTGCCATAAATCTTGATGCGAACATCAAGTATTTTTTAACCGTAATTGATATTAAAGGGTGTTCAAAGTTAGATTCAGTAACGCTAACTGAACCAACTGCATTTGATTTATTCTTAGATAGCATTAGATTAATAAAATGTTTTGGAGAAAAGAATGGAGCCATCTTCGTCAGTGATTCAGGAGGTAATGCAGGAGTAGGATTTCCAACTTACGTTTGGAGCGATGACCCAACTACAGCGCAAGATCGAACAGACTTAATAGCGTCAGCTGCCGCGTACAAAATAGTTGCCACCGATGCAAACGGTTGTAAGGATTCTGTAATTCAACTTATTCCTGAACCAAACGTACTGGATGTGAGTATAATTGATACAGATTCAGCAAGTTGTACGGGAGCAATTGATGGAACAGCAACGGCTTTAGCTACCGGTGGAACAATAGGAACCGGTTATGTGTATACGTGGAGCACAATCCCAGTGCAAAATGGCCCAAATGCAACAGGGCTTCCTCCTGGTGCATATACTGTTCAAGTGACCGATTCGAATGGTTGTGTTGCAACTTCTTTACCTTTTACTATTTTTGAACCTATCAACCTCACAACCGCAATGACAAGCGATTCAGCATCTTGTGCAGGATTTAATGATGGAAGCGCAACCGTGACTGCAAATGGTGGTACACTAAACTATACTTACCTATGGGATGCGAATGCTGGCAATCAAATAACCCCTACTGCAACTTTTTTATTGGCAAACGCGCCTGCTTTTTATCTTGTTACTGTAACGGATAAAAATGGATGTCAGAAAATCGATTCAGTTCAATTAGGCCAACCAACCACACTTAATCTTTCAATTACTAGCCAAAGAAACGTTGATTGTGCAGGTAATTTCACTGGCGAAGCAACTATTGGCGTTATAGGAGGCGCTTTGCCGTATAGTTTTATTTGGGAAAATACAGGAAACCTCGGAACAACTATTGGAACAAGTGCCACACGAACAAGACTAGAAGCAGACACGTTTAGAGTAACAGTAACTGATAGAGGTGGTTGCAATGATAATATTCTAGTAATTATTACTCAACCAGACTCATTAAAGGGCTCTATCACGGCATCTCTTGACCCAAGTTGCATAGGAGCGATGGATGGTTCGGCAACAGTTACAGCAACAGGCGGCAGAATTTCCGGGACTTCGGATTATGCCTACTCTTGGTCAACAACTCCAACACAAACAACTCCAACTGCAACTGGCTTAGAAGCAAATCAATTATATACAGTAACCATTACAGATGATAGTTTATGTGCGAGTACTGTTGATGTCACCTTAACCTCTCCAAATGTATTTGTAACGAGTGATTCTAATGTTAAAAATGTAAGTTGCTTTGGAGGAAACGATGGCTTTATTCGATTAACTCCTGCCGGAGGAACTATATTTCCTCCTCCTGCAAATCCATACTCCATAACATGGACTTCTCCTCCTAGCTCTTTCACGGCAAACGGTGACTCAATTTTCAATCTAATACAAGGGCGATATATCGCCCTTATTCAAGACTTAAACGGCTGTATTGCTAGTGACACTTTTGACTTAAACCAACCAGGAAGCAATCTTTCATTGTCATTCGACACTACCGACGTGAGCTGCGCAGGTTCGAATGATGGAACAGCTCGAGTAAATGTAGTCGGTGGAAGTCCAAGGTATACATTTGACTGGATTGGAACATCCTTCGGAAATGTTGACAACATCTCTGGACTAACGGCAGGAACATATCGCGTTTCAGTTACCGATGCCAACGGTTGCACTACTATTGATTCTACTGTTATTAATCTAGGCACTCCTATATCCTTAATAATAGATCCGGCAAACCTTGTTCAAGATGTAACTTGTTCGGGTGCTCAAAACGGATCAATTAATTTAATTGCAAGTGGAGGTGTTGGTTCTCTAGGGCTGCAATGGTATTTACTACCTGACAGAACTAATCAAATAGCTACAAATACAAATTCAGTAGCAAATCTTGCCGGAGGAACTTACAGAGTTTTAGCAATTGACGGACCATGTTCAGACAGTTTGGATGTCATAGTAAACGAACCAGATACTCTAAAAGCAGAATTAAATAAATACAATATCAATTGCAGTTTAGCCATATTAGGCCGTGCTGCAGTTAAGAATATTACTGGAGGAAATGCAGGAGGACAATCTTTCTCTTGGACTCCAGACCCTGGAGTTGCCAATGGTGGGGGAACTGATTCGGTACTTAATTTAACTGCTGGAAATTATTCTGTAAGAGTATTTGATCTTTTTGGTTGTGATACTAACATTAACTTTACAATTTCTCAAACAGTAACTAACTTCGTCTTTACCGATTCGTTAAGAAATGATTCTTGTATTGGAGCCGGCAAAGGTTATGCCGGAATTGAAAATTTAAGTGGCGGTGTACCTCCCTATTCTTTTGAATGGTCGACTAACATAGGAACTATTGTTAATGACGCTTTCATTGATAATTTGACTGCAGGTAATTACTCTGTGACTATCTCAGATGCCGGTGCCGGTGGTTGTGATTCAGTTTTAACAATCATTATCGATGAACCTGATACAATAAGACCTAACGCAATTATAACAAATGAAAATTGTAATCCGGGAGGAGATGGTTCAATCACAATAACCCCAAATGGCGGGAATGGCGGGCCGTACACATATAATTGGAACGGACCTGGAGTCATTCCTACCGGACAGAATCAAAATAATCTTTCAGCAGGCGACTATTTCCTTACCATCACGGACGATTTAGGTTGTACTTCTGAAGACTCTTTAAATATTCAAATAGCTATTAATATAGATCCTAACTTACTAGTAATAGATGTTTGTCAAGTAGCTGGTTTATGTAACGGATCAGCACAAGCCTCGCCAACCAATGGCACTGCCCCTTATACTTTTGAATGGACATCTTCAGTAGGAGTAATTCTTGTTCCCCCAACTACAGATTCTATAGGAAGGCTTTGTAACGGGAATTATTCTATAAAAATTACTGATGATTTAGGTTGTGATACCACAATTGCGTTTGTAATCAATGGCAATAGAACTATTTTACCAAATGCAATTGTTGTCGATGAATCATGCGGAGGTACTGACGATGGTTCAATTTCAGTAACTCCAATTGGAGGTGCAGCGCCTTATTCGTATTCTTGGCTAAATAGTGTGTCAATTGACTCAAACAGAATAAATCTTGCTCCTGATAATTATAGCATTACAATAACAGATGCTACTGGTTGTTTCGCAATATTAGATACCGTTGTCGATACTGATAACTTTGATTATACGATATCTTCTGCAGATTTATCATGCCTCGGGGGGAATGACGGGACCGCAGACATTACTATCGTTGGAGGAACTGCAGGATATACATTTAATTGGACTCCCGCTCCTCCAAATGGTCAAGGAACGGCAAATATTTCAAATCTTTCCGTAGGAACCTATTCTGTTGCCATTACCAACACAATCAACAATTGCAGTATTGCGGAAACAGTAGATATTAATCCAAACTCTCCAATAAACCCGAATGAAGTGGTTTCCAACGAAAGTTGTTTCGGTCAAAATGACGGCAGTATTGTTCTAGGAGTGACAGGTGGTGCAGGGAATTACACATACAATTGGTCAACGAATGTGCCAGTAGGAACTACAGGGAACAATGCCGTTGGCTTAACGGCCGGAACTTATACGGTCCAAATAATCGATGCTGCATTGTGTGATACAACAATCACTATTAATATTATTTCAGCAAATGATATTCTAGCTTCAATTACGGAGAATGACGCGACATGTGCAAACTCTGCTATTTGTGATGGCAGTGCTGTTTTAACTGTAACCGGTGTCGGAACATTTAGCTGCGCATGGTCGCCAGGTATAGTTGTCGTAGGGAACGATTCCGCCGCGATAAATCTTTGCCCTGGACCCTATTTCGTTGACATTACCAATGCAAACGGTTGTGTCAAAAGAGTTGACTTTATAATTGGCGGACCCAATCCAATTACTCCAAACATAACAGCTACCGATGCAACCTGTAACATTCCAGACGGAGGACTTGCGGCTTTGCCAACAGGCGGCACAGGAATATTGACTATTGAATGGCTGGATAATGCTTTAGCCTCTATTGGAACAGGACCCGTTATAGGTTCATTACCTGCGGGAGCTTACTTTGCTGTTGTGTCAGATAGAGCAGGATGTATTGATACATTCCCTGCAATCATCAACGACCAAGGAGCAGAAAACATCTCCGTCACAACGTCTAACAACGTTACTTGTTTCGGTGGCAGCGATGGCGGAGCAACCGTTAGCTTTAATTGTAATAATGGACCCTGTCGGACAGAATGGTTTGCACTAGGTGGTATAAGCTTAGGAGCCGGCAGAATAATTACTGGACTTAAGGAAGGAGATTATTACGTTGAAGTTAGTAACGGAGGCGGTTGTGTGGCAATTGAACCATTACAAATAACTCAACCTCCGCCATTTTCAATATCGGAAATAGTAATTTCAGCTAACTGCTTTGGAGGGATTGATGGAAGTATTACCCTAAGTGTTTCGGGCGCTTCCGGAGGCTTTAATTTCCTCTGGAATCCGTCTCCAACCAACGGACAGGGAACACGAGCGGTTTCTGGTTTAGTTGCAGGTACTTATACTGTCGACATTAGTGATGTAAATGGATGTGACACAACCTTAAGGTTTAATGTCCAAGAGCCCATAGAAATAACTTCAAGCTTTGTTACAACAAATTCAAATTGTAATCAATCTGACGGTCAAATTGTTGCAACTGTAGTAGGCGGGTCAACCACTGTGCCATTAGCATACAACTACCAATGGTTTGATGACAATAACGTAATACTCGTTGGAGAAACTACTGATACCTTGAAAAATGTTGCATCGGGAACTTATCGACTAAGAGTGAGAGATGACAATGCTTGCGAAAAGTTATTCAGCGTTAACCTTTCTGACTTGAATGGACCAACCGTTAATATTGATTCTATTTTAAATGCAGGTTGTTTTGGAGAGAGTAACGGAAGCGTATTTATTACAGCTAGCGGAAACAATGTACCGTTTTCATTCAATTGGCTTCCAACCGGAGCAGTAACTGAAGACTTAGCTAATATTCCTGCGGGAGTATATTCAGTTCGAGTTACTGATAATGTAGGATGTATTACGATAGCTGAGGACACCGTAAAAGAATCATCTGAAATAATGGCAACGATATCTATAGCAGAAGCAACATGTGGAGAATGTAATGGGACAGCTGCTGTTTCTATTACCGGCGGAACTGCCCCTTACAGTTACTTGTGGAGTAACGGAGCAATTGTAAATAGCACCGATAGTCTATGTGGCGGTAATTATTCATTAGTAATTACAGACTCAAGTGGCTGCCGTAAATCATTTGACTTTGGAGTAAATACAACCGGTGGTCCTACAGGAGAAACAGTAAGTATTTCAGCGGCGAATTGCACAAACTCTAGCGATGGCTCAGCATCTGTAACTCCAGTAGGAGGAACTCCTCCTTACTCTTACTTGTGGCAGCACAGCGGTGCAACAACAAACACTTTATCTAACCTTTCTGCAGGAACCTATTTTGTTCAAATATCTGACGTTAAAAGTTGTTCTAGAACCGTTCAAATTGACATCGCGAGCCCAACCAAAATTGAGCTTAATCCACAAACAGTGAGTTCAGCATGTAATCAACCTAATGGCTCCATTATACTTAACGTAACAGGTGGCCAAAGTCCCTACAGTTATAATTGGGGAACAGCAACAACTGCGGACACCAACTTTATTGATGGAAGGGCAGCAGGTATATACCCGGTAAGTGTGACAGATGCAAATGGCTGCATAGAATCCTTTTCATTTGGAATTAATAATTCAGGAACTACCTTTACTCCTAAGCCAACAGTAACAGATATAAGTTGCTTTGGACAATGCGACGGTTCTCTAATTAGTAATATCATGAACGAGCCTGTTGACTTTAAATGGTTGGATGCACAAAGAAATTCGTTAGCTCCATTAAACACGGATTTAACAAATTCCATTTGTGCAGGTGATTATTTCTTAGAAGTGATTTCTAATCCGCAAGGTTGTAAATCATATATTCCTGTTACGATTGTAGAACCAGATTCAATTACGTTATCTTCAAACATCATAAAAGATATTTCATGTAATGGAGATTGTGATGGTCAAGTATTCATCAATACTAGGGGTGGAGATATTCTTTATACCTACTCTTGGGACGATCCAAATAATCAAAGTCAGATTCCGGCAGCGAGATTGTGTGCAGGAAACTATACCGTGACTGCAATAGATGCTAATGGTTGTGTAGCCACTACATCTATTACTTTAACTGATCCAGCACCGTTGGCGGTAAGTGCATCAAACACCAATTTAGTTTGTAGCTCTGATTGTAATGCAACAGCTATTTCAATTGTAAATGGAGGTAACCCGCCATATACTTATTCATGGAGTGGAGGTCAGTCGATTGCAAATCCAACAGACCTATGTTTTGGAATTAATGTATTAACTGTAATTGATGCAAGAAGCTGCAGTGTGACAGATACAATCCTTGTTTCAGCAACTGATACTGTAATTGCAGAATCAATTAAACAATCTAACCTCTGTGACGGAGACTTGGTGAATCTCTCAGGAACAATAACTGGTTCATCCATTACATCATTTGGTTGGTATTTAGCAGATACCACTACACTTTTGACTACAGCACTTGATACCTCTTTTGTGAGACCAATTAGTAGTTACACGTATTACTTAATCGCATCTAGTGGCACTTGTTCTGATACCGCAAGGTTTGATGTAACCATAGCTCCAAACCCATTAGTGAACTTAGAGTCTGAAATTCGAAGATTCGGTGATGAAGTAACCGTAATAGAACTAGGTAATGAGGACCCTAGTTATACATATCTATGGAATCCAGGTACATATTTAGATGATTCAACAAAGTCAGAACCGACGACATTAACAGAAGCGAACATTACATATACTTTGATAGTGACCGACACAAACGGTTGTGCTTTCGCAGATTCTATATTGGTTGTTTATTCTCCAGACATTGAAGTACCTTCTGGTTTCACTCCGAATAGCGACGGTAACAATGATCTTTGGAACATTCAACTATTGGAGAAATATCCAAATGCTTCCGTTCAAATTTACAACAGATGGGGACAATTAATTTACGATCAGTCAAATGGTTATGCAGATCCATGGGATGGAAAATACGAAGGTAAAGAGCTACCTATTGGAACCTATTACTACATTATTGATTTGAAAGATTCAGCAACGAAACCATTAACGGGACCAATCACAATTCTTAGGTAGGATGAAAAAGATACTGTTAATTATAAATATGTTGGGTATTGGGTTGTTGAGCGTGCAAGCTCAACAACTACCTCAATACAGTCAATATATATTGAACAAATACGTTATTAATCCAGCAAGCGCCGGTTCAGAGAACTACTTCACCGGTCAAACAAATTATCGCTCGCAGTGGGAAGGTATAAAAGATGCTCCAAGAACCTATATTTTGAGCGTTAATGGACCTCTCTCAAAACAAAACATGGGTATTGGAGGATATATGTTTACGGATATTACAGGACCAACTAGAAAAAGTGGGTTTAGCCTGTCCTACTCATATCATATTAAATTGAGTCCAAGCATAAAGTTGTCTCTATCTGTTAATGCAGGGATTTTACAATATGGTGTCGATGGATCTGAGATTACTTTGGACCAACCCGACATCATTGGAAGTGCCTTCATTGAAAATAACTTAGTGCCAGATGCGGGCTTTAGTTTTTACTTGTACCATAAAGACTTCTTTTTGGGAGGATCAGCTCCCCAGTTAATTAGAAATGAAATAACCTTTGAAAAAAGTCTTGGGGTGCAGCAAGGAAGATTAGAAAATCACTTTTTCTTAATGGGAGGCTACCAGTATGAAGTAGTTGAAAAATTAAACTTGGAATCGTCCTTTTTATTAAAGTACATCAATCCTGTTCCACTGCAATATGAAGTAACCATTAGGGGGCTTTATGATGAAAATTATTGGTTAGGAATTTCTTATCGGCAAGATGCAGCATTAACGCTATTGATAGGTTTAACCTTACAAGAAAATCTAAGTTTAGGTTACTCTTATGATTTTATTCAATCAAACATTGCAAACTATAGTACTGGTTCTCATGAGATCATGCTTTCTGTAAGGTTTAATAAAGGTAAAACAAAAGCAGAATAGCAGATGGCTGCGTTTAATGAAATTATTAATTCTGAAACCCCGGTTTTGGTTGACTTTTTTGCAGAATGGTGTGCCCCATGTAAGATGATGTCACCTATTTTGAAAGAAATAAAAACTAGTTTGAAAGATGATGTTAAAATCTTAAAAATTGATGTGGATAAAAATCAAAAAGTAGCGCCAGCTTATAACGTTCAAAGAGTTCCGACACTTATTATTTTTTAAAAAGGCAAGGTTACTTGAAGGCAATCTATAGTAATTCCTGCTCACGAATTAATCTCAAGAATCAAGGGCTTAGCTTAATAGAGCACTGCATTTCCAACCTTCGACTTCTGCCTTTTTTAGAACCACTTCTAAAGCATGAATCATGTTGCCTTTTGCTTTAATGCTATCGTGAAAAACGATAATTGACCCATTTTCCCAACTACTACAAGCCATACTTGCACACTTGTTGGGAGAAATACTGTCATCATAATCTTGAGAAAGTATTGACCACATTATAATATCAAATTGATTCTTTAACAATTTTATTTGGGAAGGCTTTATTCTTCCATATGGAGGACGAAATAATTTAGACTCATAAATTTCCTGAAAACTAGAAATATCATGCAAAAATTCAACGGTAGTATTCTTCCAGCCATTCTTATGGTTATAAGTATGGTTGCCTATTGCATGACCTCCAGCAATGATTTCTTTAAATAAATCTGGATTTTTCTGAATATTCTTGCCCAAGCAAAAAAAACTTGCTTTTGCCTGGTATTTTGAAAGTAGTTTCAAAACAACAGAAGTAACCTCTGGTGTCGGTCCATCGTCAAAAGTTAGAAAAATTTCCTTGTATTTCGTATTCATCTTCCAAACCAAAGAAGGGTAAATTTTTCTAATAAACCTTGACGGGTAAGATAGTAGCATTATCCGAAAAGTTGTTGAAATACTTGCTCAATCTTTCCCACCGCTTTTATCTCAATTTTAAAATCTGCTACAACCAACCCTTTTAAATTATACTTGGAAATGAAAATACTATCAAATCCCAACTTCTGAGCTTCGGCTATTCTCTGTTCTATCTTATTAACTGGCCTTATTTCGCCAGAAAGGCCCACCTCCGCAGAAAAACATATTTTATTGTTAACCGGAAAGTCTTCAGAAGAGGATAAAACAGCGCTCACAACTGCTAAATCTATAGAAGGATCTTCGACTTTTATCCCTCCGGCTATGTTTAAGAAAACATCCTTTGTTCCCAACCTAAAACCACATCGCTTTTCTAGAACAGCTAGTAGCATGTTTAACCTTCTTAAGTCAAAGCCCGTTGCCGAGCGTTGCGGTGTGCCGTATGCCGCAGAGCTGACCAAAGATTGAATTTCAATCAACATTGGTCGCATACCCTCCATACTAGAAGCAATCGCAGAGCCACTTAGCTGTTCATCTCTATTTGATAGTAAAATTTCTGAAGGATTCTCAACTTCTCTCAAACCACTCCCTTGCATCTCATAAATCCCAATCTCATTAGTAGGCCCAAAACGGTTTTTAGCTGACCTTAACAATCGGTACATGTGATTTCGATCTCCCTCGAATTGTAACACCACATCAACCATATGCTCTAATACTTTCGGCCCAGCAATACTACCTTCTTTGTTAATATGCCCAATTAAGAAAATTGGTGTACCCGTTTCTTTAGCAAAGCGCATTAATTGAGCAGAACACTCTCTAATTTGAGAAATACTTCCCGCTGAAGATTCAATGAGCGATGAATGTAATGTTTGTATGCTATCAATAACTACAACATCAGCTTCTGCTTGACCTAAATGCTGTAAAATATTCTGCACGTTTGTTTCAGCTAGCAAGTAACATTTTTGGTTTTCAATTCCAATACGCTCTGCCCTCATTTTTATCTGCTGCTCACTCTCTTCACCTGAAATATAAAGCACTTTTATTCCCGGCCATTTTAAAGCCATTTGAAGCAATAAAGTAGATTTTCCAATTCCAGGTTCTCCTCCAAATAATTGTAAAGACCCTGGAACTAAGCCACCACCTAGAACTCGATTTAATTCATTGTCTGGCGTTCGATAACGAATTTCATTTGTAGTTACCACATCCTGAACAGCGACTGCTTTCGATTGTCTCTCCCCCCTGGTTCCTGTTGTTCCGGTTCCGTTGCTTTCCTTTTGGATTATCTCTTCAACGTACGTGTTCCACTCGTTACAAGAAGGACACTTGCCAATCCATTTACTTGCTTGTGCACCGCAATTTTGACAGAAGTATGCTTTTTTAAGTTTCGCCAATTTCTAAAATACTATATCGATTTTCTTTCTAGGTTTTGTTTTTGATCCGCAAAAGTCTTTAATATTAAACGTTCCCACATCATTGCCCAGGATCGGCGCTTTTACCCAATCATTGCAGGCCTTGTCTTTGTTTTTCAATTCAAAGTGCGCTTCCCCTCTATAAAAAAAGGCTTTGTCTAAATTTGCCCTGCGGGTCTCAATAATGATATCAAAATCTTTTATCGCTTCTTCAAATTGACCTAGTGCTAATTTAGAAAGCGCAACATTTATTCGTCCAGTTACTAGGTTAGGATCTTTTGATAACGCTAATTCAAAATCTTTAACCCCTCCCTCTAAGTTTTTTAATTCAGCCTTTACAGCTCCTCTGTTGTATATAGCTTCTGCATAATTCGCCCTTAACTCAATTGCTTTATTATATGATTCAATAGAAGCTCTATACCTAGATAATTCATAATTGCTATACCCCATAAAATAATAAAGCTCAGGTTTTTTATCATTTAGCGCTAGTGATTTGTTAAAGTCTTGAAGAGCTTTCTTTTGTAGGTTTAAAAAAATAAACGCCACCCCCCTATCAAAATATAACTCGGTATCATTATTATTTAACTTTTCGGCAATATTGCATTGCTCTACTGCTTTTTCAATAAGGTCTTGTTTATGCAAAGAGTTTGCATATCCTAGCTGCAAATTATAGTCATTTGGAGTTTTCGGCAAGGCTTGTTTGAATGCTTCAACAGCTTCCTTATACTTCTCTGCCTTGTATAACTCTTCTCCCTTATTCTGAGTAAAAACAGAAACACCTATAACAAGCAATACTGAAAAATTTAAATGTTTCATGGTTTTATCATTCTCTTGCCTTTTCCACAATTTTACTCGTTGAGAAACCTTCTAAAAAATCAATGGTTCTAACTTCTCCTCCACTATTAGTCACAAAATCATGACCCACTATCTCATTTATTTTGTAGTCACTTCCCTTTACTAAAACTTGTGGATTTAATTCTTCAATTAATTTTAAAGGAGTGTCTTCTCCAAATAAAACCACAAGATCAACAAAGTGCAATGCGGCAACTATTAAAGCTCTTGAGTTTTCATCCTGAATGGGCCTCTTCCTATCCTTTCCCAGCCTTCTAACGGAATCGTCTGAATTAACCCCCACAGCCAACTTAGTTCCTAAATCTGCGGCTTTGGATAAATAGTCTACATGCCCTTGGTGCAATATATCAAAGCATCCATTTGTAAACACAATTTTCTCCCCTTTCAACTTCCATCGGCTTAGAATAAAGTTCAACTCATTTCGCTCTGCGATTCTATGTTCAATTACTGCTAACGCTTTCAATTTTTTTATTTCTATTTACAAATCTCAAAAGTGGTATACTCGCCACACCTAAAACTATAACCATTAAAGTTTGAGACGTCCATAGGATCCATCCTAATGCTAATGCCCCCGATTTTGAAACTCCATAAAGTGTAAGCGTATTCATAATGGCTAATGGGAAAACACCTAAACCACCTTGTACAAATACAATGGCCAAACTTCCCATAACGAACGAGGCTACAACTCCTGCTAAAGGAACAGAGGAAGTTTCATCTAAACAAAAGAAACACACCCAAAACATTCCAATGTACATGATCCAAATAAATGCAGTGTGCATCAAGAAGTATCCTTTGTTTTCCATCTTTACAATAGATACCAACCCTTCAAATATCCCCCTAATTAATTCTCTAATTTTTCGAAATACGGAATTTTCCGATTTATATAACATCAAGAAAAACAATCCTCCCAAACCTACAAGTGCAACTCCGACTAAGATTAAAATCTTTTCAATCGAAAAGTTTCCAGTTCCTTGCTCCAAGTAACCAAACAATAGCTCCTTTAGCATATCGAATTCAACTAATACAATTCCTAACATTATGGAACCTAAAATTACCAAGTCGGCTACTCGCTCTGCTACGATCGTACCAAAAAGCTTGTTAAAAGGCAGACCTTCATATTTACCCAACAACCCAGGTCTAGTAACCTCTCCTAACCTTGGTAATGCCAAATTTGCTACATAACCAATCATAACCGTAAAGAAACTATTCCAAAAACCCGGAGTTTTCCCAAGAGGTTGAATTGTATATTTCCAGCGAATTGCCCTGCTCATGTGACTTAAAACACCAAAAGATACAGAAAGAAATATCCAAAAATAATTTGCACTTGCAAATGAGGTATATAGCTCTTCTTTCTCTTGTTCAGTCAAGTCTTTAAAAACATACCAAATCAAGAATGCTCCAAATGCTAACGGCAGAGCTACTTTCAAAAAGGAGAAAATGGATTTCAAATAAATAATTTTTACAGAGCGAATTTAGGGATTTAATGACAGATTATCGATTAACCGAACACCCTCTAAAAGAACAACAACGAAGGCTCTGGGGTGCTTACTTTCTTCCCAGTTTTCTATTCGCTCAAAAGTTTCCTCATCTGCTATCTCAAAATATTCAACTTCAAACCCTTGTGCCAATTTAGAAATTGCCATATCAACTATAGCTTGAGGATCAAAAATTGAAGTATTATTTCTACAAAAATTTAATACATCATATATGCTAGAAGCTCCCATTCGTCCTTCTACAGACAACCTCAAATTCCTTGAACTTAGTGCTAAGCCACTTTCAGTCCTAACCGTTTTGCAAGTGATAATTTGAACAGGAATATTTTCCAATTTAACAACCCACTTTATAATCGCTAGTTGCTGAAAATCTTTCTCTCCAAAATAAGCCTTATCTGGAATTACGGTTAAAAATAGTTCTTTCACTACCGCCGCAACCCCTTCAAAATGCCCAGGCCTATACTGAGCCTCCATCACCGTGCCCAATAAGCCAAAGTCATACTTTTTAATTTTCACTCCATCATAGAATGCTTCTGCTTCAGGAGTGAAAACAATGTGACAACCAGCTTTTCTCAGTAATTCAAAGTCTTTTTCTAAAGTGTTTGGATAATTGTCTAAATCTTCTTTTTTATTAAACTGCAAAGGATTGACAAAAATTGAACATACAGTCTTGTCATTTTCTAACATAGAGCGACGAACTAATTCCAAATGTCCTTCATGTAATACCCCCATAGTCGCGACAAAACCAATCTTATAATTTTTACTCTCCCAGATTTGAATCGCTTCTTTCAGCTTTTCTTTAATTTCAATTCTTTCCATCTAGTTATATTGATCCAAAAATAGTATTTCCATATAAATCTCAACATTTTCAGGCTTCAACAAAGCCAAAAGCTTGCGTATGTCCTTTATTTTTCCGTAATTTTGTAAAGCTTTATAAATTAATATGTCACATATGAGTAAGAAACGAATTCTTTACATCTCTCAAGAAATTACTCCTTATTTACCGCCAAACCACCTTTCCAATGTAGGTAGAAACTTACCTCAACATATTCAAGAAAAAGGAAAAGAAATAAGAACATTTATGCCAAATTTTGGGTGTATTAACGAAAGAAGAAATCAACTTCATGAAGTGATTCGCCTTTCCGGTATGAATTTGATTATTGATGACAATGATCATCCACTGATTATTAAAGTTGCTTCAATTCAACCCGCAAGAATGCAGGTTTACTTTATAGACAACGAGGACTACTTTCAACGAAAAGCAATTTTAAAAGATGCTGAAGGAACGTTTTTTGAGGACAACGACGAAAGAGCAATCTTCTTTTGTCGAGGTGTATTGGAAACGGTAAAAAAACTAGGGTGGGCTCCGGATTTAATTCATTGCCATGGCTGGATGACAAGTCTAATTCCATTATATCTTAAAACATCATACAAAGACGAGCCACTTTTTGAAAAGTCGAAAGTAGTAACCTCTATTTACAACGATTGTTTTGAAGGTAGTCTTGACGAAAGCTTTTCGAAAAAAGCAATGATGGATGGAATTTCTGATGACGACTTAAAGAATTTTGTAACTCCAACTCATTCTAGTCTTTGTTCAGCAGCAGCTTCTTGGTCTGATGGTGTAATTGTAGGTGAAGAAGGTGCAGAGAAAATAATTGAAAACGTTGACAAGCCAACATTACAATATCAAGGTATTGATTACGTTGATGCCTTTAACGACTTCTACGAAGAAATATTAGCAGAAGAAGTAGTATTGGCGGAATAATTTCATGAAAAAAAATAACTCAATTTATAGAATGCGGAAAGTGTTACTCCTTTCCGCATCTTTTTTGTTCCTGCTTCAAGCATGCAAAAAAGACGGTGCGTTAGTGCCTGAATTTGAAGAAAACACTATCTTTTCTTTTTTTAGTGATACTACGAATATTATTACTAAAGTTAAGCGAAGTGACCCACTAGAGATAGCTGCAACTGAAATTCCAACAGGTTTGGTCGGAGAATATAGAGACTCTTCATTCGGGTATACAAAATCCAGCATTCAAATTCAACCTTTGCTTTCCACAAATGCACTTGTTTTTAGTAACAGTGGTGAAACAGTACAAGTAGATTCTGTGATTCTAAGCCTTGAATATGGCGGCTATTTTGGGGATTCTAGTATTGCTCAAACTTTTAACGTTTTTCGTATAGATGAAGAACTAGACAGTGCAACATATCGTTCTAATACAAGAATATCCGTACAATCTGTCCCTTTAGCTAGTCACAACTTTATCCCAAATCCAACAAAAAAGACCGTTATTCTGCAGCCAAATAATTTTGGAACGAGTGAACTTATTGAAGTTAGTTCTCAACTAAGAATAAACTTGGGCAATGCATTAGGAGATGAAATTGTAGCTAAGCAAGGAAGTAGTGAGTTGGCAAACGACACAAGTTTTGTGAAGTTTTTTAAGGGGTTGCAAATAACTCCACAAAACAACCCAAGCATAATGGATAATGAAGCAGCAATTCTATATTTCAGATTAACTGCTACCAATACCAAAATGACTATTTATTATACAGCCACAAGTTCAGCAGACACGACACAAAAAGCAGTTGACTTTCCTGTAAATACAAGTAGTGTTCGATTCAGCACGTTTGAGCATGACTACACAAATAGTGCGGCTGAAGATCTACAAAACACAAACTTTGCCTTTGTTCAGGCTATGGCAGGCCTAGAAACCGTTATTAAGTTTCCTGATTTAAAAAACCAACTAGGTGGAAAAATCCTCGTGAACAAAGCGGAACTTATTATTCCTGCAGTAAACGGAAGTTACTCTGAAGATTTAGGTAAAGCTCAAGAAGTAACCATCGCTTCTAGGGATTCCGCAGGCAAATTTCAATTTGTTCCTGATGCATTAGTAAACACTCAATTTTTTGGCGGAGATTTTGACGCATCTAAAAATGAATACAAACTGAATATCTCTCGATATATTCAGAGCTACTTAAATGGCGGGCAGAATGAGGATGGATTAACTTTACTAGTAACAGGTGGCGCTGTATGTTCAGAAAGAGCAGTTCTATTTAACGAGAACAGTAGCGGAAATAGAATTAAATTAAATTTATACTATACAAATATTGAACAATAATGTGTGGAATTGTAGCATATATTGGGTATCGACAAGCTTACCCTATTGTCTTAAAAGGGTTAAAGAGGTTAGAATATAGAGGATATGACAGCGCAGGTGTTGCATTACTAGATAACGGCCTGACCCTTTATAAAAAAGCTGGAAAAGTTTCGAAACTTGAAGAGTTTGCTCAAGATAAAAATTTGAACTCAACTGTTGGTATAGGTCACACAAGGTGGGCGACTCATGGTGCTCCAAATGATACAAATGCGCACCCTCACAAGAGTGGGAATGGTAGATTAGCAATCATTCACAATGGAATAATTGAAAATTATGACGCTTTAAAGAAAGAGCTTATTAAGAGAGGGCATACTTTCGAGAGCGATACTGATACTGAAGTATTAATTCATTTAATCGAAGAAATAATCGATAAAGAAAATGTTACTTTAGAAGAAGCGGTTCGATATTCCTTAAATGAAGTAATTGGAGCGTATGCAATAGTAATTATTGATAATGAAAATCCAAATAAATTAATTGCGGCTAGAAACAGTAGCCCACTTGTAATTGGAATTGGGAAAGAAGAATTCTTCGTCGCTTCCGATGCAACTCCTATAGTAGAGTACACAAAAAACGTAGTGTATTTAGATGATGAGCAAGTGGCTATTATTGAAAAGGGTCAAGAAGTTAAAATTGTCGACATTGCCAATAAAACAATTACGCCATACATCCAAGAATTAGAAATGAACTTGGAAGCCATTGAAAAAGGCGGCTACGAACATTTCATGCTAAAGGAGATATACGAGCAACCTCAATCTATTCAAGCGAGTATGCGCGGACGCCTCAATTCAAAAACAGGTAAAATTACCTTAGGCGGAGTAGAAGAATTTGAATCAAAATTCTTAAATGCGGATAGAATTATATTCGTTGCTTGTGGCACATCTTGGCACTCTGCGCTTGCGGGTGAATATATGATTGAAGACTTAGCAAGAATTCCCGTTGAAGTTGAGTATGCCTCCGAATTTCGATATAGAAATCCAATTATTTCTGAAAAAGATATTGTTATAGCTATTAGTCAGTCAGGCGAAACAGCAGATACATTAGCTGCCCTAGAATTAGCAAAAGAAAAAGGTGCAACAATCTATGGCATCTGTAACATAGTCGGTTCATCTATTGCCAGAGCCACTGATGCGGGATCATATACTCATGCCGGACCAGAGATAGGAGTTGCATCGACAAAGGCCTTTACCGCTCAGATTACAATTTTAGCTTTAATGGCTTTAACTCTTGCCCAGAAGAAAGGTAGTATTACTAAAACTCGTTACCAAGAACTAACGAGTCAGTTAAATGATATCCCGAGTCTTGTCGAGAAAGTTTTAGAATCGAATGACCAAATTAAATACATTGCGGAGCAATATAAAGACTCTGCAAACTTCCTATACCTAGGAAGAGGGTATAACTTCCCTGTCGCCTTAGAAGGTGCGTTAAAATTGAAGGAAATCTCTTACATTCATGCTGAAGGATATCCTGCTGCTGAAATGAAACATGGCCCTATTGCTTTAATTGATGAAAACATGCCGGTTGTTGCCATTGCAACAAAAATAGCAAACTATCAAAAAGTAGTAAGTAATATTCAAGAGGTAAAAGCGAGAAACGGTAACATTATTGGAATTGTAACAAAGGGTGATGAGGCTGTAAGAGCAATCTCTGAGCACGTTATTGAAATTCCTGAAACCGATGAGTTCCTTGATCCACTTATTTCTGTAATTCCTCTTCAGCTACTTTCCTATCACATAGCTGTTATGAGAGACTGTGATGTTGATCAACCTAGAAATTTAGCAAAATCGGTTACAGTGGAGTAGCAGAAACAACCGGTTATCCTTACCCCCT
>TARA_B110000046_G_scaffold6499_1_pt1 | contig 25895 bp, 27 predicted proteins | sample TARA_B110000046 | Tara Oceans TARA_B110000046 (sample SAMEA4397157) | marine metagenome | biome: Polar Biome; feature: [DCM] deep chlorophyll maximum layer (ENVO:01000326); material: water (ENVO:00002006), including particulate matter (ENVO:01000060) such as... | depth 40 m
ATCAACGTCATATGAAAGATTGGAACCCAGGCCGTAGGATCTTTTGGGCAGTAATGAATTGTCATATTAGTTCTTATAAAGAATACCAATTAAGATAAAAGAACATACCATAATATTTTACAATAGGTAATAAAAAGGGCATCTAAGCAAATGGAAAACTCCTACTAAAATAGTTGGATTGCCTCATTTATACAAACGGACAAGAGCCTCTTAAATAGCTTTTCAATAATGATATCACATCATCCCTCTCAACTTAAAGTTAGTTAATTTTGAAAAGCTATTTTATGAACTTAAGTTTTAGGTAAACAGACAAAAAATAATGGAGAATATTTCGAATAGAGCTTTAATAAGTCGGCTGTATAGTTCTGCCGAGCAACATCTGGAGGATGGTAAATTTGATATTGAAAGTTGGTCACAATGGTATCAGGTTGTACAAGAACTAACTGGTCCTGAAAAGATGGTTTATGTGATAGTAAGACTAAACCAAACGGTAACGAATGGAGGGTTTGCAGAATTTTACGAAAGTTCATTCGGGGTATTTGCTCCCGAAATTATTCATGCGATGGACGAAATAAAAGCGGTTGCCACTGCCGATATCGTTTCTAGTTCTTTACTCGTTGTTAATCCTGAAGGACTTTTGGATGAAGTGTACAAAGCGTTTATTTTCAATCTTGAGCTCTCAGAAAAACAACGGGCTCAGCTTTATTCTCAAGACATACTATACGACCAACTGCAAGACCAAGAAAATTTAGAGGATTTACTTGGTGAGTATTTACAAGAGATTATCAAATAATATTATCTGAAGAAAATACTACAAAGGATAAAAAAAATCGACAATCGATTAGATGCCTAACACTTAAATAATCGGGGAAAACTCAGTAACCACCTCTCACTGCTATGCTTTTCTTGTCGAGGTACCAGTGGTTTAAAAATGATACCTGATCATAGTTGTAAATATAAAGTTAGCTAGTTTTGAAAGGTTATTTTATACGAAGTTACGTTGTTTATCACTTATAATGCGACACGGAAAACAAAATGAACTCTATTCATTAAATATGCTAGCAAATACATCAAAAATAACATCACTTGTAACGGGAGGAGCTGGCTTTATAGGTTCTCATGTTGTAAATTATTTACTTAAAAAAGAACATACAGTTGTCGTTTTAGATGATCTTTCTGGAGGTAATAAAGAAAATGTCAACTCAGCAGCTCTTTTTCATGAAGGTTCGATACTAGATGTGAACTTAATAAATGATCTTTTTGAAGAATACACTTTTTCCTATGTCTACCATATAGCGGCTTATGCCGCTGAAGGATTAAGTCATTTTATAAGAAATTTTAACTATCAAAATAACTTAATCGGCAGCATTAACCTTATCAATGCTTCCGTTAATCACAATGTAAAATGTTTTGTCTTCACCTCTTCTATTGCCGTGTATGGCTCAAATACTTTACCCTTAAAAGAAACACAACATCCGCAACCAGAAGATCCATATGGAATAGCAAAATATGCTGTTGAATTAGACCTAGTTAATGCGCACAAGATGTTTGGTTTGGATTATGTTATTTTCAGACCACACAATGTATACGGAAAACATCAAAACATTGGCGATAAATACCGCAATGTTGTGGGCATTTTTATGAATCAAATTTTGAAAAATAAGCCACTGACCATTTTTGGAAACGGCGAACAGACAAGAGCTTTTACACATATCGACGATGTTGCACCTTATATTGCTCATTCGGTAAGTATACCGAATGCTAGAAACAGCATTTTTAATATAGGCAGTGACTCGGTATATTCCGTAAAAGAATTAGCAATAGCTGTTAGTAATGCCATGCAATCAGAAATAGAAATAAAACAATTAGTAAAACGTGAAGAAATGATTCACGCGTATGCGAATCATAAAAAGTTTGATTCGGTATTTAATCCGCAGCAACATGTAAGTTTAGAGCATGGTCTATCGGAAATGGCGAAATGGGTAAAAACTATTAGAGCTCGTTTTAATGAAGAATCTCAAAACATTGAAATAACAAAAAAACTACCTGAATCTTGGATAAAACCCTCAAAATAATGACAAACCAACCGCTAGTTACAATCATTATGGCAGTAAAAGATACTGCTCTCTATTTACATGATTGTTTGGATTCTATCTTAGCACAAACCTATCAAAATTGGGAACTTATTGCTGTAAATGATCACTCATCAGATGATAGTCCAAAAATTTTACAGGAATACGCTTTAAAAGATCCTAGAATACGATTTTTTAACAGTGACAAACCAAAGCTAATCCCAACATTACAACTAGGGTATTTAGAAACGAGAGGTACCTTGATTAATAGAATGGACTCTGATGATAAGATGCCGAACTATAAAATACAAGTGCTTGTTGAAGAATGGAACAAACATGGAAAAGGAACAGTAATTGCCGGAGGAACCGAACATTTTGTTGATTACGGAAGTGTTGGTGATGGCTTTATTAAATATGAAAAATGGCTAAATGAAGTTGCTCGAACAAGCACTCATTATCAAGAAATTTATAGAGAATGTGTCATACCATCTCATTGTTGGCTAATACATAAAGAAGACTTTGATGCTGCTGGCGCTTTTGATCCGATAATATATCCAGAAGATTATGACCTTTGTTTTCGATTCTATAAGTTAGGTTTAACTATTATTGGAATAGATAAAACCTTACATTATTGGAGAGATCGTTCGAATAGAATTTCACGTACTTGGGAAGAATATAAGGACAATCGATATTTTGATCTTAAAATGCGCTTTTTCTATGAATTAGATAGAGATAGAACGCGACCTTTAGTATTGTGGGGTGCTGGGAGAAATGGAAAAGATATGGCTAAACTTTTACAGTCATATGACGATTCATTTCATTGGGTATGTGATAATAAGCGGAAAATAGGAAAAGATATCTATGGCGTCCGATTGGAACATTTTGAGAACATCGTTACAATAGAAAATGCTCAAATAATAATTGTAGTAGCCTCCCCAGTAGGAAAAAAGGAAATTCAAGAACAGCTGGCTTCATGGAATAAAAAACCTATTGTTCATTATTGGTTTTTTGCATAACCTAGAATGAGTTTAGTTGTAATAAGCAGTTGCTCAAAACACAACAGCAGAAATTAAAGACACAGCCCTTACAATTTTTAATTGCCTAGGGTTTTCGATTACAGTAATAATTGATTTAATGGATTCAAATTACATTTTTGGCTTTATAGGACACATACAAGGTTTGGTTGCATTGAATAAAAACAATAAAATAGCTATACCAAAACAGGTTTGAATAATATCGTTTCAATAGAAAAAGACATGTATATTAATCCCAAATTAAACATCCTTTGTCACTAAACGTTATTATTTTATATATTATACAATATGAAATACTTGATGATAGCATTTATGATAGGGATAAATGCACAATTAATTTTTGACTTTAATTACAAATCTAATTTAGAGGATTGGAGGGTTGTAGATGACGTCGTAATGGGTGGAAAGTCTTCAGGTAAATTTAAATTAAGTCCTGATGGTTATGGTGTTTTTGAGGGTAATATTTCTTTAGCCAACAACGGTGGGTTCTCCTCTGTACGCCACCAATTTAAACAAATAAAAGTAAATAAGAGCAGTAAAATAATTCTTAGAATAAAAGGAGATGGTAAAAAATACCAGTTTAGAGTAAAAGATAAATTGGATAATTATTACTCCTACATTACTGATTTTAAAACTACCGGTGAATGGCAAAATTTAGAAATTTCTTTGAAAAGCATGTATCCCTCTTTTAGAGGCAGAAGACTTGATCTACCAAACTTTTCTCAAAATCATATTGAGGAAATTACCTTTTTAGTTGCCAACAAAAAGAATGAAAATTTTAAACTTCTGATTGATATAATAGAATTAATCTAAATTAGATATGTTATTCCTTTTGTATCATATAGTCCAGTGAATATTTACAAATATTTTATTATTTAATTTGACTATAATCACAGTCAATTAGTAAATGTGGTAAGTTTATAATCTACTTATTCAAAGCACCATTAAATTAACAAAAAGCAAACTATCAATACTGAACTTACTAATGAACCGTCAATTAGTCAATTAAACTCAAAAAAAGATTGTTTAGATGCTGGTAGTTGTAATTGCGGATTCAAGTCTATTATCTGGAGTTACATTATTGGAAAACTTATTTCTTTTACTTGACTAGCGATGAGACAACCCTATTGGTGGGAATCTCTGTTATGTTCATTTTCGCCTCTTTAACATCAACTAATCAAAGGAATAAAGGATATTAAAAGTAGAAAAAAAGCAACAAAAAATAAATCTCGCTAAACTTGTTAAGACACTTGATGTATGTATTACATCAATTATACACAAAACAGTTTTGCTGTTAGCTATTTTCTCTAAACCACCTTTTTTTACTGCTAATTTGTGTCAAAATTATAAACGCAATATCATGAAAATAATATTTACCTCAATTTTAATACTGACATTTTCTTTTTGTTTCAGTCAATCTTTGCCAATCGACTTCGAGTCTGGAGTAACAACTTCCAATTTTGCTGATTTCGATGGTGGATATGCTACTGTAATAACAAACCCTCAATCTTCAGGGTCAAACACAAGTGCAACTGTTGCAAGAATTATTAGAAGTGGCGGTCAAGTTTGGGCTGGAAGCAAATTAGCACTAACCAACAACTTAAATTTTTCAACAAATAGCGTAATTTCAATGAAAGTTTTTACATCAGCTCCAGTTGGAACCACAGTTAAATTTAAACTTGAAGGTTCTGGTAGTCCGATTGAAAGAGATGCAGTTAGCACGGTTTCCGGAGCATGGGAAACATTAACATGGGATTTTACTGGTACACCATCTGGTTTAAATGAATTAATATTCATGTTTGATTTTGGTAATTTAGGTGACAGCTTAGCTACTTCTACTTTTCTTTTCGATGATATTGAACAAATTGCGGGAGGAACAACTTTAACTTTACCAATAGATTTTGAAAGTGGTATTGCAACTGCTGATTTTATTGATTTTGATGGTGGTACTGGTTCTATTACAGCAAACCCACAATCTGGTGGCACAAACACAAGCGCAATCGTTGGCCAAATAGTTAGAAATGGTGGTCAGGTTTGGGCAGGAAGTAAATTGTTGCTTGCAACTAACCTCGATTTTACCACTCAAAGTACCATCTCAATGCAAGTATTTACTACTGCCCCAGTTGGAACTATAGTAAAATTTAAACTAGAAGGTATAAGTGCTCCAGTTGAAAAGGACGCAACGACAACAGTTACAGGTGATTGGGAAACATTAACGTGGGACTTTACAGGTGCTCCATCTGACTTACATTATTTGGTTTTAATGTTCGACTTTGGTGTTTTAGGAGACGGCTCAGCTACCTCTACTTTTCTATTTGATGATATAGTTCAAGGTTCTGGAGGCACCAGTGGTGGTACTCAAATTGATTTACCTGTTTCTTTTGAAAGTTCAAATGTAAACTATGCCGTTACAGATTTTGGTGATAACAGTTCAACTTTAGTGGTCGATCCTCAACTCGCAACAAATCACGTTATAAAAACAGTAAAGTTAAATACTGCTGCTGCTTGGGCAGGAACAACTATTGGCACTGCAGCAGGTTTTAAATCCAATATTCCTTTTACATTAACTGATTCAAAAATGTATGTAAACGTTTGGTCACCTGATGCAGGCATACCAATCCGATTAAAAGTAGAAAACTCAAATGATAACACTCAAACTTGCGAAACTGAAGCCATCACTACCCTAGCTGGAACTTGGGAAGTATTAGAATTTAATTTTGCAAACGAAGCAGCCGGTACTGCTGCTTTAAGTTTTGGTTTAACAAATGGCTGGACATACAACATGGCTTCTATATTTTTCAATTTTGGAACAGACGGAGCAACTGCAGGTGAAAAAGTATACTACTTTGATAATGTATCGTTTACCAACCCATCAACAAACGTTTTGGTAACTAATATCTCAGTTACAGGAATGGGAGGAGCAACTAATATTTCCGCGATTGGAGGTACTCTTCAAATGCAAGCTTCCATTATGCCAACAAATGCAACCAATCAAAAAGTTTCTTGGAATACTAATCCATCAAGCGGTTTAGCTTCAATTAACAGTACGGGTTTACTTTCAGCTTCTGGAAATGGTAATGTTTGGGTGATTGCAACTGCAAAAGATTTATCAAATGTTAAAGATTCTGTTCAAGTTGTAGTTACCAACCAAACCACTTCTATTTATGATTTAGGTAACCAAAAATTAGAAATATATCCAAATCCAACAAGCGTTCAATGGACTTTTATCTCAAACGGTTCGTCTGTTTCATTGATAGAGCTTTTTGATTTGCAAGGAAAACGTATTTTAACAGCAATTCCTGTTTCTAATAGCACAACAATTGATGCCGTTAGTTTAAAAAATGGAATCTATTTAACTAAAGTTTATACCGAAAGTGGTATTGAATTTCACAAGTTGGTGAAATACTAAAATTGTACGCTCTTATTTATAAAGCCGAAGTAGTTAAATTGAATGCTTCGGCTTTTTTTGGTAAGATCTTGAATATACGATTAACATAATTCTAATTTATTGGCTTCAAATCATCAATTCCTATGAAGTTAAATCTTTTTATTTAACTAGTATTAATTGCAACTCTACTTTTTCCTGTAAAGAAGAAGATTGTATGGATGCTCTTTCTGAAAACCACAATGCCGAAGCAGATGTTGATGATGGCGCTTGCACCTGCGAAAAGATAAATTTATTGGAACAGACGAGATTACTATGACCTTTGTTTATGAGGACGATACAACTTTTAACATGACTGTCTCGAACGGTCCTAATGCAGATGAAATTATACTTGAAAATTTCTCAAAACACAACGTTGATTTGGTTGAAAAAGTGGATGGCAACTACCTAATTTACAATGATGAATTAATAGGAATTATTTTTGAGGGAGATGAGTACATAGTAGACAGTAAATTAACTTTAAACTATAAGGTTTGTGAATCTTATTAATACCCGTGCTCCGGCCCTGACTGCTGTTCTATGAGTTGTGTTAAAAAGTAAATGAATGTTTTTTTATACTATCAAATCATAGTACAATGTTACCACTGCTAAGATGAAATCTAAACTCATCCTAAAAACCAAAACCAAAAAAAACGTTAACAACCCCTACTCTTTCTATTTGGGCTTCTATATTTGCTAACCTAACAAATTTGTATGAAAGTAGTAATTTTTGCAGGTGGCAAAGGCACCCGTATTTCTGAAGAATCGCACTTAAAACCAAAGCCAATGATCGAAATTGGCGGCAAGCCTATTCTTTGGCATATAATGAAAATGTACGAGGTTTATGGCCACAAACATTTCATTATTTGTTTAGGGTACAAAGGCTATGTAATCAAAGAATACTTCTACAACTACTTCATTCACAACGCTGATGTTACTGTTGATTTAGCCAACAATGAAATTGATGTTCACACTTCAAAGGCAGAATCATTCAAAGTTACTTTGGTAGATACTGGTTTAGAAACTATGACAGCCGGTCGCTTAAAACGTATTCAGCCGTATTTAGACAACGAAGATTTCATGCTAACTTATGGCGATGGCGTTTGCTCTATCGATATGGAAGAGCAACTTAAATTCCACAAAGAGAAAGATAAAATTTGTACCATGACCATTGCCCAGCCAGGAAGTCGTTTTGGAATGATGGATGTTGATGACAACGACATTGTTAGAACCTTTATGGAGAAACCAAAAGACGATGGAGCTTGGATTAACGCTGGCTTTTTCATTCTGAAACCTGAGGTTTTTGACTACATCAACGCTGGTTCAGATACCATGATGTGGGAAAGACAACCTCTTGAAGATTTAGCAAAAGCAGGTGAACTTTCAGCCTTTAAATTTCGTGGTTTGTGGAAATGCATGGACACCATGCGCGACAACCAAGAGCTAAATTCTATGTGGAACAACAATCCTGAATGGAAAAAATGGTAAAAAGAGATTTACTATCATCAGCCTACAAAGGCAAAAAAGTATTTCTTACTGGTCATACCGGTTTTAAAGGTTCGTGGCTTACACTGATGTTGAAATCGCTTGGTTCGGATGTAAAAGGATACTCTTTAGAACCATTTAATAAAAACGATTTATACCATAAAATTGATGGTGATTCGCTATGCGATTCTACCATTGCTGATATAAGAAATAGAGAACAATTAACCACAGAATTATTAGACTTTGAGCCTGATTTTGTAATACATATGGCAGCGCAAGCTTTGGTATTAGATTCCTACACCAATCCGATTGAAACCTACGACACCAACACGATGGGAACCATTTATGTTTTAGATGCCTTACGAAGTCTTAAAAAGCCTTGCAACTCAATTCTAATAACCACTGACAAAGTTTATTGGAATTTTGAACGCAACGAACCATACAAAGAACACGAGCAATTAGGTGGTTACGACCCCTACTCCAATTCTAAGGCTTGCGCCGATTTGGCAATAAATTCGTACCAACTTTCGTTTTTACATCCAGAAAAGCACAGAGAGCACATGCAAGGAATTGCTACTGTTCGCAGTGGTAATGTTATTGGCGGGGGAGATTGGGCCGAAAATAGAATTATTCCTGATTGCATTAGATCTTTAATAAAAAACGAAGAAATTACGGTTCGTAATCCATTTTCTGTTCGTCCGTGGCAACACGTTTTAGATCCACTTTATGGTTATTTATTACTTGGCGCGAAATTACAAGACCAACCTTTAGAGTTTTCAGAAGCTTTTAACTTTGGCCCTTACGAGCAAGATGTATTAACTGTAGAAAATCTGGTGAATATCGCATTAGATGAATGGGGTTCAGGATCGTTTGCAACGCCAGAGTTAAAAAACAAGCCTCACGAAGCAGGGCTTTTAAAACTATCGATTGATAAAGCTCAATCAAAATTGAAATGGAATCCAACATACAACGCAGAAACTGCCATTCGTAAAACCATTAGCTGGTACAAAAACTCAGTTGGTAACGAAGCTGATTATACGTTAAATCAAATCAACGACTTCTTAAATACCCAAGCGTAATGAAATCTATTACCGAAACCAACATAAAGGGAGTTTACGAAATTGAAATGTTTCATTTGGTAGATCACCGCGGAGCTTTTGTAAAACCATATCATGCTGATACCCTTAAAAAATGGGGGTTACAATCAGAATATAAAGAGAGCTTCTACTCTACCAACAACAAAGGCGTTATTCGTGGAATGCACTACCAAAACCCACCAGATGCTCACGAAAAAATAGTTTATTGCTCATCAGGTAAACTGGTTGACGTTATTTTAGACATCCGTAAAGACTCACCAACATTTGGACAAGTTGCCGAAATTGAGCTTGCAGCTGATAAATTTAATGCTGTTTACATGCCCATTGGCGTTGCTCATGGCTTTAAAGTAATTGAAGACAATACTTGCATGGTTTACCTAACAAGCACGGTTCATAGTCCTCAATCGGATGCCGGTGTTTTGTGGAACTCTTTTGATTACGATTGGAAATTAGAAAACCCTATTCTATCTGAACGAGATACCTTGTTTGATGCTTTAAGCGAAATTAATTCACTATTTTGAAAAAACTCAAATTAGTACTACTTCTTTTAAGTGTTAGTTTAATTTCATTTGCTAAGGTTGATTACAATCAACTTACTGAAAATGCAGAAGTTAGCTTAATAACCTGTGGCCCTGGAACTGATTTATATTCAGTATTTGGACATTCAGCTATCAGAATTTTTGACGAGAAAAAGGGAATAGATGCAGTATTTAATTACGGTACATTCTCTTTCAGCGAAGATTTTTACCTGCAGTTTACATTAGGCAAGCTGAACTACATGCTTTCTGCTTATGCTTTTCCAAATTTTTTACGAGATTATATAATAGAAAATAGATCGGTTATTGAACAAAAACTAAATCTAAATCAAGCTGAAAAACAAGCGTATTGGGATTTTCTAAGAACAAACCTCAAACCAGAAAACAAGTATTACTGGTACGATTTCTTTTACAACAATTGCTCTACTAAAATAAGGGAGGCGTCGAGCAAAATAAGTGGAGATGCTTTGATTTTTGATTCGCTGGTTTCTCCCGCTGATGTAAGTTTTAGAGAAATGGTTGATGTGTTTTTGGTTGAAATGGATTGGAGCGATTTGGGTATTGATCTTGCTTTAGGATTGCCCTGCGACATAAAACCGGATTACAAACAGAAAATGTTTTTACCTGATGAGTTAATGCTAGCCTACGGTAATGCTACTCTAAGAGGTAAGCCATTGGTAAAGGAAACCTTGTTGCTTTATGAGGAAAAGCCTTTAGAACATCGCTACCCCTTTTGGTTTAGACCGCTATTTTTAAGCCTTATGTTTTTAGCAATAGCCATTGTTATAACGGTAATTGAGTTCAAAAGAAAAACTACCTATAATGCCTTTGATAGAATAAGTATGGCAATCTTTGGGTTGTTTGGGATTTTCTTGTTCTTCCTATGGTTTGGAACTGACCACACCGCTACCTACTCCAACTTAAACTTAATTTGGGCGAACCCGATTCTTTTCATTTTAGCATTTTACAATTTTCAGAAAGCAAAAAGCACTTTGTATTTCGGCATGCTGATCTACTCCATATTGCTAACCCTGCTCCTATTCAATTGGTTCTGGTTGCCGCAATTTTTACACTATGCAGTATTTCCAATGGTATTAGCATTACTTCTTAGAACTAGCCTTTTCATTATAAGAACCAAGTAATCAATTCAAAACGCATGAAAGCTACTAAATTGAAACTAGGACTAAAAGAAAACAAGTTTCAATTTGGATTGTTGGTTCTGGTTAATGCTTTTGTTGGCGGAATGGTTGGTCTTGAGCGTACACTCTTACCAGAGATAGCTGAAGTTGAACTTGGTCTTGAATCGCACTCAGCAATACTTTCGTTCATTGTAGCTTTTGGTTTTACAAAAGCCATTACAAACTATTTTACAGGTAAGTTGTCCAACAAAATTGGCAGGAAAAACCTCTTAGTTATCGGGTGGCTTTTCGCATTGCCAGTTCCACTCTTGCTTATCAACGCAACAAGTTGGGATACCGTGGTATTTGCCAACATATTATTAGGTATCAATCAAGGGTTGTGTTGGAGTAGTACGGTAATTATGAAAATTGATTTGGTTGGTCAAAAAGATCGTGGATTAGCTATGGGATTGAATGAGTTTTCAGGCTATTTGGCGGTTGGAATTGTTGCTTTTATTACTTCATTTATTGCCAATCAATATGGCCTAAGACCTTATCCGTTTTATTTAGGAATTGCGATTAGTATTGCTGGGTTATTAACTTCAATTTTCGCTATACGTGAAACTAATCAACATGTTGTTTTAGAGCAAGTTAAATTAATAAAAAAGCCAATAGATAATTTGTTCTTAAAAATCACATTTAAACACCCAAACTTAAGTTCAGCTACCCAAGCAGGATTAATAAATAACTTAAATGATGGTATGATTTGGGGGTTGCTTCCAATACTTTTAATTAGTCAAAATTTCACTTCATTTCAAATAGGATTAATTGCAGGAACATATCCTCTGGTTTGGGGTATCTGCCAATTGTTTACTGGAAAAATGGCCGATGTTTATTCAAACAAAAAAATATTGTTTTGGGGCATGCTTTTTCAAGGAGCCGCAATCATTGCTATGGCCTTAGTTAATGCACCCGCCATGTATATAGTATTATGTGTATTGCTTGGTTTTGGAACTGCGTTAGTCTACCCTACTTTTTTAGTAGTTGTTGCCAATAATTCTGCACCACAACAACGTGCAGAAAGCATTGGTATTTTTAGGCTATGGCGCGACTCAGGATATGCTTTTGGTGCAATTCTATCCGGTATTCTAGCTGATCAATTTGGATTACTCAATGCTATTCTTAGCATTGGAATTCTTACAATTCTATCTGCACTTGTAGTTCAATTTAGAATGACCAACGATTAATCATTGCTTTAAATTCTCACAATTAATTGTAGGAACCTTATTACAATTTATCTTTTAACAACTCACTTACATCATATTTTTTACTTTTAGCCACATTAAAAAAGCACTACTTGCCTTCTTCTTAGTTATTACAGTTCAATTAACCATGAAAGCACAAGAAACTAAACCACAATTAATTTATGTTGGCGACCCAATGTGTTCTTGGTGCTACGGCTTTTCGGATGAATTGATTGAAATAGCTAAAGCATTTAAAAATAATGTTTATTTTAAGATCATTGTTGGGGGATTAAAACCATATACCAAAGTAGCCTTGGCCTATTTCAATATTTGTGATCAATACAAAGTGTCGTTTGATGATTTTAAGTCAGCCTTTGAATCAGATGACTTTAAACAACTAACAAAAAATGATTTTGGGTATTCACAACAAATGGGTGTAAGAGGGTTTCCTAGTATGATTTTAATAAAAAATAATAAAGCAACTTTAGTATCCAATGGATACCAAAAAACTGATGGAATAATTAATACAATCAACAAACTAATCGAAGAATGAAAAATCTAGTATTTACAATAGCAATAGGTGTTTGTCTTATAGGATGCAAAGCCAAAAAGGATGTTCAATCAGCAGCAGCTGTGGAAAAAGTTGAATTATCAGCAGAAATGCTTCAAGGAAAAAAGCTTTTTGATGCCAATTGTGGCTTATGCCACAGTCAAAATTATGCTATTGGTCAACACCACGATAAACTACGTACTGTTGTTCCTAAAATGGTGAGTATGGCCAATGAAAAACTTGGTAAAACAGCTATTGATGAAAATGGTGGATCCTTATTACTTGAATATTTAATTTCAATTAATACATTATAAAATGGACGAAAATTATTTAGATATAAACCGTAATTCATGGAATGAAAGAACCGAGCATCATGTTGATTCAGAATTCTATGATATGCCAAGCTTCTTATCTGGTAAATCGTCGATTAATGAAATTGAAGCCCCTCTTTTAGGAGATGTAAAAGACAAGTCGTTGTTACATCTTCAATGTCATTTTGGACAAGATACTTTATCGTTGGCAAGACTAGGCGCTAAAGTTACCGGCATAGATCTATCAGATAAAGCAATTGCAAAAGCCAAAGAAATAAACGACCAAATAGGAACTGACGCAAAGTTCATTAACTGTGATGTTTACAGTACGCCTGAAAAAATTCAAAATAAATTCGATATGGTTTTCACCTCTTATGGAACTATTGGCTGGTTACCAGATATTAAAAAGTGGGCCGCTGTGATATCAGGTTTGTTAAAGCAAGACGGTACATTTGTAATGGCTGACTTTCACCCCGCTGTATGGATGTTCAACGATGATTTTACTGAAGTGAAATACAAGTATTCAAACGATGCGCCTATCATAGAAATTATTGAAGGCAGCTATGCTGGTTCTAATGATTACGTTACCAAAAACATTTCATGGAACCACGGAATTGGCGAAATATTAACGGCTTTAATTGAAAGCGGTTTGCAAATTGATGTTTTTCAAGAACACCATTATTCTCCTTACGACTGCTTTTCAGGAGTAAAAGAAATTGCTCCAAAGAAATTTATCATTGAAAAAATGGGAGACAAATTACCAATGGTTTATGCCATAAAAGCAACAAAAAAATAAAGAATATAATTTTTTGTGGCAGATAAAATATTTACAAACAGGCTAAATCATACTGCTGAGGCTTTGAGTGAGTTTTACGGAAAATTCATCTATGGAAAACCCTCTGAATCTCTTTCGCCCAAAGTAATTCTTAACTACAAAAACTTGCTTGCCCTTTGTGTGGGGCAAGGTATTCAAATCAAAAAATTCTCTATTGATCAATGGTGGTCAGCTCAAAAAACTTTTCCACCCAAACTGTTAAAAGTAACTAAGCCTTTGGTTTTTTTGGAATTGAAAATGAAAAAGTTCATCCAAGAAAAAAATCTGAAAGAAGCAGAGTTTTGCCTGAAAGAATTCAAGCGAATCGGTCGTGCAGTGAGCGTTTTGGTTTTTAAAGATTTGTTTGGAGCAACCTTATATTTTAAAGCCTATAATGGAAAAATATATTTCCGTGAGGATGTAGACGTTCTGTAAACAAAAAGTCCCAATCATATAATAATCAGGGCTTCATTAAATTTATTGTTTTTAAGAACTAGGAGATTTTTACTAATTAGTTCACTTTCATTAAAACACCATCAGCCATAAAAGTATAGGTTTCTTCTGGCTCAGTAATAGCAGCTATTTCTTCTTCAGTTTGGCCATCATCTTCAGCATAATGTTGTAATTCAGCAACAGGAATAATTGATTTTTTAACTTTTCCTCTAACCACAACTTCATTGTTTTCAGAGTTTAATGGAACAAAGAAGCCATAATCTTTAAATCGAACCATCATATCTTCACCATCAGCTAAATCCAACTTCATCCAACATCCTTTTTTCTGACAAACAGAATTAACAGATGAGCTTACTGTAACTTCTAACGAATCATTTTCTTGTAATTGAGCGAACAATTCAGCACCCGTAATAGCGCCTTCAGCTGTTATTTCTTCTCCAAAACTCATCATTCCGTCAATCATTTTGACATCAGTTGATTCATCAGTTGCATCTTCCGTAACTTCTTCAGCTTTAGTTTCTGCTGCTTCTTCAGTTGAAGATTGGTTTCCACAAGAACTCACAAAAAGTGTAAGTGATAAAGCGTAAAGTATTTTTCTCATAGTATCAATTTTTATTAAGTTGCAAAAATAATGCAAAAAAATAATGTAAATCAATTATTTCAAGAGGTAATATTTGTTCCAAATAGCTACTTCTCTAATATAACAAACTCAGTACGTCTGTTTTTTCGTTTACCTTCTTCAGTTTGGTTTGAAACCAATGGTTTTGTTTCGCCAAAGCCTTTATACGACAACCGGTTTTTCCCTACTCCATTGTCTTGTAAATAAGCGGTAACAGAGTATGCCCGATCGGTTGATAATACCAGGTTTGTTTGTTGATTGCCAACATCATCTGTATGTCCATAAATAGCCACTTTGATGTTTGGATGATTGATTAAATAATCAGCAAATTCACCTAACATTAACGTGCTAACTAGCTTTATATCAGCTGAATTTGTTTCGTACTGAATGTCTTCTAATTGATAGGACTCGCCTACTTTAAGCTCTTCTTGTTCCATTATTACTTCTACATAATCTGCCTCTTCGGTGGTATCTTTAAACGTAATTAACTTCGATTCAAAAGCAACGTTTTCTCCTTTTAGGTTTATCACAAATTGATCACTTTCTTCAAGCGATACAATCGCAGCATATCGTCCGTCTATTGAGTCTACCTTGACTTCTTGTACCTCCTTAGTTTTCATGTTCTTTACTTCAATTTTACCTCGTTTCACCGGGTTGCCATGATCGTCATGAACTTCCCCGCCTACAAAGGCTACTTTAGAAGGACGTGCTTCTTTGTATAAGTCAAAAGTGTAGATATCCAATCCATTGAATTTGTCACCAAGTTTATCTGAAGCAAAAAACACTTTTTTACCGCCTGTGCTAACCACAAAACCATGCTCATCCTCTTCGGTATTTATTGGAAAGCCAATATTTTTTGGCTTCATCCACCCATTTTTACCATAATATTTTGTAAAAAACACATCGAAACCACCAAATCCCATTGGTCGATCAGAAGCAAAATATAAGGTCTTTGAATCAGAATGAATATAAGGTGCCTTATCATGGTATTCTGAATTTATCGGTTCGGGTAACCTTTCTGCAGGACCCCAGTTTCCATTCGCATCTCGTGCAGACTTGTAAATGTCTATTTGTAAGCTGTTTTCTCTAAAACTTGCAAAAAACAAAGATTGACCATCACCTGACAAAGAAGGTTGACTCTCCCACCCTCTTTCAGTATTAACATTTGGACCTAAATTAACCAACTCCGTCCAATGCCATTCAGTTAAACCTGTTTCGCCATTTAAATCATAAACATAATCGCTTGAGTACAAATCGCAATTGTTAAACCCACTGCCAGATGGTCGACAAACCGTGATTATTAAGTGTTTATTATCGATAGAAATGGTTGTGCCACCATAATAATCTGATTTACGTTTGTTAAAAGGTGGCAACATCGGAATGCCTTCAGTAAAAATAGATTCTTCACGGTGAGCTACTGTAAATTGCTCTAGGAAATTCTGATTTTCACTCGCCCATGGATTGTCGTTAACCTTGCTTTCAATGGCAGATTTACGTGTAAAAAAAAGCTGTTTATTGTCAGGTGTTAAAAGAGGTAAGTATTCATCGGCTTCGGTTGAGGCTTCATCTACCCTTGTCGGGTTAAAAGGAACCGGATTAGCAAATGCATTGGCATAAAAGGATGCATGTTTTAAATCGCTTGTAACTTGTTCCGTCTTTTTCGCGATATCTCTTGAATACTTAGATTCATCATCGCTTTTAAAATTCAAAAAAATCTTTTGATAATAAACGGCTTTCTCGTACTCTTTTCTACCTAAATATATTTCGGCTAAGTAATAATAGATATCCGAATGGAACTCAGGACAGTTTCTTTCTGCATTCAATAAATGATCTTCCGAAGCTTTAAAGGATGTTCCGTTGTAACGGGCAGTCTTTATTTTTTCAATAGCCAATCTAAAATGTGCAGGTCCAAAATCTTCCTCAGCTTCGATAGCTTCATCAAGGTATTTCAAACGTTTTAGCTTGTTGATCTTCTTATCGCTACCCTTTTGATACAGCTTTATTGCTTTCTCAGAAACATCTTCAAAGCAGCCTTCATCCTGTCCATATACAGTGAGAATAAGCAACAAGCTAATAAAAGTAAATACTGTTTTGTAAAACATAGAACTGCTTATGAATTTGCTAAACTGTAAACAATAAAGCAAATTTTGTGCTAAAAAATAAATTGCTGTTATATTTAAACCAATTATGACATTTTGATATTAAACGTTGAATCTAAAATGCATTACATCGCCATCGTTTACAACGTATTCTTTTCCTTCAACTTGAAGCTTACCTGCCTCTTTGCAAGCATTCTCTGACTTATACTCCATGTAATTATCAAAAGATATTACTTCCGCTCTAATAAAACCTTTCTCAAAATCGGTGTGAATAACACCAGCCGCTTGTGGACCGGTATCACCTTTGTTTATTGTCCAGGCGCGCACTTCTTTTACACCTGCAGTAAAATAAGTTTGAAGGTTTAACATTTCATATCCAATTCTGATCAAGCTGTTTACACCAGGTTCAGCCAATCCTAAATCATCAAAAAACATCGCTCTGTCTTCAGGGTCATCCATACTGGCAATATCAGCCTCAATTGCCGCTGAAATCACAAGCATTTTAGCGCCTTCAGCTTTTACCATTTCTTCTACTCTCTTGGTATAATCGTTACCAGTATGAATAGCTTTTTCATCAACGTTACAAATGTAAAGTACAGGCTTATCCGTTAACAAGAAAAGGTCTTCAATTGCTTCAACCTCTTTCTCATCTGCATTACAACTTCTGGCCGATAGACCTTTTTCAAGGTGCCCTTTGTATTTCAATAATGAATCATAGGTTTTCTTTGCATCCTTGTCTCCTGTTCCTGCGGCACGTTTAAATTTTTCAATTTTCTTTTCAACAGCATCTAAATCTTTCAGCTGTAGCTCCCAATCAATTACTTCCTTATCTCTAATAGGATCAATACTTCCATCAACGTGGATAATGTTATCATCATCAAAGCATCTTAAAACATGTATTATCGCATCTGTTTCACGAATGTTTGCTAAAAACTGATTTCCTAAACCTTCACCTTTACTTGCGCCTTTTACAAGACCAGCAATATCTACTATTTCGACAGTAGCAGGCAATACTTTTTCAGGAATAACCAATTCAGCAAGCTTGTTCAGACGATCATCAGGAACCGAAATTACTCCTACATTTGGTTCGATAGTGCAGAAAGGAAAATTTGCTGATTGTGCTTTCGCATTTGACAAACAATTAAATAAAGTGGATTTACCTACATTTGGTAACCCTACGATGCCACATTTTAAAGCCATTTTTAATCAATTTTGGGCGGCAAATGTAACTAATCCTATTCCTAAAAAAGCGTTAAAAACTTTTCAGTAATTATTAACATAACCCGATTGTAACTATGGTAAAATCTAATTTAGCCAAAAAGTTATAAAAATGGCTGATTACAAGCATTTAGAAGAGTTTGCATCACAAGTTAGACGTGATATTGTTAGAATGGTTCACGCAGTATCATCAGGTCATCCTGGTGGTTCTTTAGGTTGCACTGATTTTTTAACAGTGCTCTACCAAGATATATTGAATCATAACCCCGCCAATTTCAAGATGAATGCAGAAAATGAAGATGCTTTTTTCCTATCAAATGGCCATATTTCTCCAGTTTGGTATTCAGTATTGTCACGTACAGGATATTTTCCTGTAGCCGAGTTAGCAACTTTCAGAAAAATAAACACAAGGTTACAAGGGCACCCAACGACTCATGATGGCTTACCAGGCATAAGAATGGCCAGTGGTTCATTGGGGCAAGGCCTATCTGTTGCTGCCGGTGTAGCTCTTGGTAAGATATTAAACAACGATACCAGTTTTGTTTATACGCTTCATGGTGATGGCGAGTTGCAAGAAGGCCAGAATTGGGAAGCAGCATTATTTTGTGCTCACTATAAGCTAGACAATATTATTGCAACTGTAGATTACAACAAGCGCCAAATTGATGGTGACGTTAAAGATGTGATGGACATGGGAGACCTGGCAGCAAAATGGAAAGCCTTTGGCTGGGAAGTTTACGAAATGGATGGTCATAATTTTGATTCTCTTACCTCTACCATAAACAAAGCTAAAGCTGCAAGAGGAAATAGTGTACCTAAAGTTATCTTGATGCATACAGAAATGGGTCAAGGTGTAGATTATATGATGGGCTCCCATAAATGGCACGGAGTTGCTCCAAATGACGAGCAATTAGAAAGTGCATTAGGACAGATTCAAGAGACTTTAGGAGACTATTAATATTGTTGGCAAGAAAATTGGAAAACCAGCTCAAACTTAACATGAAAAACCAAGTTGCAAAGTACCTATTCTTGACGCTCATATTGTTGATTAACGTTGCTCCTGTTTTTAGCCAACGTAGAAACAACCTAACGAGAACTGAACCTTTAAACCGTATTCTATTTATTTACGATGCTTCAAACAGCATGAACGGAATGTGGGAAAGCGGAAGGAAAAACTTGATTGCCCAACGCTTAATTTCTGATGCACTTGATTCATTAAAAGGTAAACCAAATGTGGAATTAGCATTAAGGGTTTATGGGCATCAATTTAATTATTTAAACGGCCAAAATTGTGATGATACTAAACTTGAAGTTCCGTTTTCTAAATACAATGTAGATAAGATAAAAAACCGGCTTAAAACGATTAAAGCAAAAGGCACTACTCCTATTGCTAAGACTCTAGAAAAATCAGAAGCGGATTTTCTGCCATGTGCCAATTGCAGAAACATAATTATATTAATTACTGATGGAATTGAAGAATGCGATGGTGATCCTTGTGCTGTTTCGAGAGCTTTGCAGAGAAAAGGTATTGTATTAAAACCCTTTGTTATTGGAATTGGAATGGATCCTGATTTTATAAAAACTTTTGAATGTATTGGATCTTATTTTGACGCATCAAACGAAAAAACATTTAAAAATGCTCTAGGAGTTGTTATCTCACAAGCATTGAACAATACGAGTGCCCAAGTGAGCTTGTTAGATGCACATCATTTACCCAACGAAACCAACGTGAACATGACATTTTTTGACTTGCACACTGAAAAAATAATTTATAATTTCATACACGCTTTAAATACTAAAGGAAACCCCGATACTTTAAAATTAGAACCTCTTCATACGTATAGAATTAAAGTTCATACTATTCCGCCTGTTTATGAAGACTCAATAATAATTACTCCTGGAATACACAATATCATAGGAATATCTACCCCTCAAGGTTTTCTGAATATAAAAATGAGCGGTATGTTAAAGAAACCGGTCAATGTTATTATTCGAAAAAAAGGCTCAACTGAAACCCTGCATATACAAGACATAAATAGCACTGAAAAGCTACTGATAGGTAAATACGACTTAGAAGTACTATCGTACCCTAGGTTAAAAATAAACGACGTACAAGTAGATCAAAGTTCTACAACTACTATTGAAGTTCCCCCACCTGGAATATTAAATATAATTAGAAGTAGTAGTGGCCGCACCGACGTGTACAAACATGAAAAAAATGAATTAAATTGGGTTTATCAATTAGCTGAAAGTTCTCAAAGTGAGAACCTTTATTTGCTACCCGGAAATTATAAAATTGTTCACAAACCAAAAAGTGCAAAAGGTTCCGGATTTACCTCTGAACAAAACGTAACCATAAAATCACATTCTTCATCTACCATAAGATTTTAGACTCACCTATGAAAAAATATACGTACACCGACAAGAAAGATACTCGTTCAGGTTTTGGAGCTGGACTTACTGAATTAGGACAAGAAAACGAGCAAGTTGTAGCTCTTTGTGCTGATTTAACAGGAAGTTTAAAAATGAATGATTTTGCAAACAATCATTCTGATAGGTTTTATCAAGCAGGAATTGCAGAAGCAAATATGATGGGTGTTGCGGCTGGCCTTGCAATTGCTGATAAAATTCCCTTTACCGGAACATTTGCTAATTTTTCTACTGGTAGAGTTTACGATCAAATACGACAATCCATTGCTTATGCTGACAAAAACGTAAAGATTTGTGCTTCGCATGCAGGTTTAACTCTTGGTGAAGATGGCGCAACCCATCAAATATTAGAAGATATTGGTATGATGAAAATGCTTCCAAATATGGTAGTTATAAATCCTTGTGATTACAACCAAACAAAAGCTGCAACCAAAGCAATTGCTGATTTCAAAGGACCTGTGTACTTAAGATTTGGAAGACCAAAAGTCCCTAATTTCACTGATGCAAAACAAAAATTTGAAATTGGAAAAGGAATTTTACTGAACGAAGGAAAGGATGTATCCATAATAGCTACTGGTCATTTGGTTTGGCCCGCAATTGAAGCAGGAATGGCATTGGCTGAGAAAGGTATTGATGCTGAAATAATAAATATTCACACTATTAAACCTTTAGACAATCAAATCATCTTAAATTCTGTTAGAAAAACAAAATGTGTAGTTACAGCAGAAGAACATCAAAAAAACGGCGGATTAGGAGATAGCGTAGCACAATTGCTAAGTGCTGAATTACCTAGCCCCATTGAATATGTTGCAGTTGATGATAAATTTGGTGAAAGTGGTCCCCCTCAAGATTTGATGGACAAATACGGCTTGAATACCGAAGCAATCGTTAAGGCAGCTGAAGCAGCAGTTTTAAGAAGATGATTTTTTGCTACTACATAAAGTAGCATGAGCGTTTCAGAAGACGACATTTTTAATGCTTTAAAAAGCAAAAAATACGAGCTAGCCTTTAACTTAATTGTTAAACAGTATCAAGGTGCTCTGTACAACCAAATAAGACATTTTGTAAATTATCATCACATAACGGATGATTTGCTGCAAGAAGTATTGATTAAAATTTGGAAAAATTTACCGAATTTTAAAATGCAATCAAAGTTCAGCACCTGGGCATTTCGAATTGCGGTAAATGAATGCCTTGGTTATTATCGCAAAGAAAAAAACAACGCTTCTGCCTTAAATACCGAAGAAGCTTATGAATTGATTAAGAATTTACGATCGGATATCTTTTTTTCAGGTGATGAAATTCAATCTAAATTACAATCCGCGATAGCTCAACTTCCGGACAAACAACGCATTGTATTTAACTTAAAATATTTTCAGGAATTAAAATACGATGAAATGGTTCAGATACTTGGCGGTACTGTTGGTTCAATAAAAGCATCTTATCATCATGCATCAAAAAAAATTGAAGAATTTGTACTTAAAGATTAAACCCTTTTAATATAAAAGTATCTAAACTAACATTATGAAAATTAATAACTTAGATAACATAAATAAGAAATCATTTTTTGCACCAAGCGAAGAATATTTTGATGAGCTTAATAAAAAAGTTAATGCAAAAGTTTTCGCTCCAAAAAAAGCCAAGGTTGTTTATTTTTATCAACGAAAAAGATTTTGGTTGGCTGCAGCAAGTGTTATTACATTTTTTGGTTTACTTATTTTTAATCAGCCACCTAAAGAAATAATCACAATTAATGAAACAACCTTTTTAGCTGAATCACTTCCTGAATCGTATTATAACGAAGATGATATTTACTCCGCTTATGCTGATTATGATCAGACAACATCAGACACGATAACTTATTTAATAGATGTCGATTTACCTTTATACTATATTATTGAAGAACTATAAATAAATTTTATCTAAACATTATGAAAAAATATAATTGCCTAATCTTAGTACTTTTAATGATTGTAAGTACTACATCATTTTCTCAACCTGACGATCACTTCAGAGGGCCTAAGCGACTTAACCCAGAAGAAAAGAATAAAATTGAAGCTAAAAAAGCAGCTTTTCTAACCACCCGACTTGAACTTTCAGTTGAGGAAGCGCAAATGTTTTGGCCTGTCTACAATGAAATGTATAAAAAACTAGACAAGTTCAGAGATATTAGAAGGCAAATGGAATCTAACCAAATTGATATTGATAAAACAAACGATGATCAATTATTAGAATTGATGAACAAACGAATTGAAGGACGTGAAGCTGAGGTAAAACTTGAAAAGGAATATCATATTAAATTTCTGGAAATTCTTTCTACCAAACAGGCAGCAAAATTGTACAAATCTGAAATGGAATTTAAAAGAGAGCTTCTCAGACAATTAAAAGGAACTAGAAATGGTGGTAATATGCCCCCACCAAAGCCACATTAAAAATCAACTCTTAAAGAAATTGGTTTAAACTATTAAAAAGATTACTTTTTAGTAGTTTGTAACAAAAAACTTAATCATGTCTGTGGTAGTAATGATACCTGTAAGATTTTCTCCATCAACAACAGGAAGAGCATGAAATTCTTCTTTTATGAAAATGTCAGCTACCTCGGCAATTGAATTGGAAACATTAATGGTTTTAAGATGCTCACGCATTACATGCTTAATAGTCATTAAATCCATCATTGCTTGATCAGTCTGCTCTTCACCAACAAACACTTGCCCAAAGCTTAAACTCATAATGTTGGTTAAACTTAAAATACCAATTAATTTTTTTCCATTTACAACAGGTAAATGTCTTATTTGATGCTTAAGCATTGTTGATTTAGCATCGTATAAAGACTCATCAACATGAATCGTTTTTACATTTTTTGTCATTATTATCGAGATGCTTTGAGTTAAATCCATATCTGTTGCTGTTATAAGAACAAATCTAAATTTGATGCATGAAATAATTAATGACGAAAATCACAATTCGAATTCAATTAGTCCTATTTTCGAGGACTAAAATCACGTTTGTTAAATAAAATTTCCTCGTGTTTGTTTTTTTTGAAGCTCGGGTATATATTCCCCAAACCTTCCTAAATAGTATTGTGGAGCTTTATCAGTAACCCTTCCATTAAGGTTTTGTGCATTTATTGAAAATAGTAAAGAGAAAAAGAATGCTAGTTAAATAGAACTTTAAAGTAGGCATAATGTAAGTTCAAATTTAGACCACTTTGCTTGTGGATGCTGTACGAGATTTAAGTGAAAATAATAAGTTTTAAGGTATGAGGAGAAATAATGCAACAAGATATTTTTATAAAAGGTGATGTATATCATAAAGGTGAACTAAAGAAGAAGAATAAGCTTTATCAGTTTATGACTTTAAACCTTTGGGGTGTACTTCCTAGTCCTTTACAAAGAGGAATATCTAATGTGTATGCTAATGTTTATAATAAAAAATGGACTAAACATATTATTAAGCCTTATTGTAAAGCTCATTATTCTGATCCGAATTACATAGAACAGTTTAAATCAGCAAGAACAGGTAAAGATACATTTGAAAGTTTTCAGGATTTCTTTACAAGAGTTTACAAAGATGGCCCAAAAATTACTTCAAAGTATGTTTGGGCTTGTGAAGGTTTGCTTTGTCAATATGGATTAGTAGCAGATTTACCTTTAATTTCTATAAAAGGTGATCGAAGAAATATTAAGGCAATATTTGGAAAAACTGAAGAGGATATTCCAGGAGCGCATTATTTTTCTAATATTTTCCTTCACAATAATAATTATCATAGAATTCATTCTCCAGTAAATGGAACAATAACAAGAGTTGAAAGAATAGCTGGAGACTTGATTTTATTGAGACCATGGGTTTATAAACAACCATCTACGCCAGCTCTTAGAAATGAGCGAGTGAATGTAGATATTGTAGATGAGCAAGGTAGAAAGTGGTATTTGTCTATAGTAGGTGGTCCTGCTGTGGGTACTATTGTAATGGGAAGAGATATGAAAGTTGGAACATCACTTATTCCTGGTAAAGAACTAGCAACATTCTTATTAGGGTCGACTTGCTGTATCGCATGTCCAGAGCCAATGACTATTGATAAAATGGGAGATACTGTATACATGGGACAGACTATGTAATGGAGTATCTAATATTATTCTTAGCCGCTATTTTTTGTGGAATACTTTCTTCCACACCTCCAGGTCCTATTAATTTATTAATTGCAGATCATATATTCTCAGGAAAGAGAATACAAATGCTTCCATTTTTGAGTGGAATTATTATTGCAGATGTTTTTTATGCTTTACTGGCATTTCTCGGGTATTACATTTTATTGGAAGGAACTGACTTTGGTTATTATATGGCCGCAGTGGGAGGTGTTGTGTTGACATTATTTGGAGGATTTACACTTTATCAGGTTCTTACTGAGGTAGGAGTAAATGATAATCTACATTCTAATGAAACTCCTCATTTAGAAGGGTTTAAATTGTTTTTTAAGGGATTATTACTTTGTGGGACTAATCCAGGTTTTTTTGTTTTCTGGGTTGCAATAGCAGCGCAGTTTAAGGAATATGGTTTTAGTGATTTGAGTCCATTGAATATTTCTCTTATTGCTTTAGGTATTGCATTAGGTGACTTGCTATGGTTCATGGGGTATATTAAGGTGCTAAGAAGGTCTGCTGATAAATTCTCAACTAAGTTTGTGAAATATTTGCGATTGATTATTTCTGTCGTTTTAGTCTGCTTTGGGATTGTAGCTTTGGTTTCAGCTATAGTTTGATTTTTGTTTTGTATTTTTTTTAGTAGTTTACTTATTACAATAAAGAATGAAAGCAAGGTCATTAAAAGATAATATCCAAATAGATAAACGCTTGAGCTTTAATAGGAGTGTTAATCTTATTAAGTTATATAGTGGATTTTTTCTTTCTCGATTTTTGAAGAAACCAATTCAATTAGGAAAACCCTTTTCATTAGATTTTGAACCAACTACTAGTTGTAATGACTGTCCTAGTAAATTGAGAGAATTTAGTCGTCTCACCGGAATGTTAAATAAAGAGCTGCTATAAATCACCGTTTTTCATTACTACATTTGCCTGCCATAAAAACGGATTAAAAGATTGCATTTCAAGTAATGAAAATATTTCCAAACGATTACAAAACAAGTCTTGATTTCAATACAGTATTAGATTTAATAGCTGATAAAGTTCAACACCCAAGAATAAAAAGTCTCGTTTCAGAGATATTGCCTTTTAGCAATTTTAATTTGATCAATAAATCCTTAAACGAATGTTTTGAACTTCAAGTTTTGCTAAAACAAGGTGGTTTTCCGAACTACTCTTATATTGATTTAACCGAGGTTTTACTGCTGTTAAATAAAGAAGGTTCCGTTTTGCTGGAAGAAGATGTTGCGGA
>TARA_B110000046_G_scaffold63181_2_pt1 | contig 25579 bp, 28 predicted proteins | sample TARA_B110000046 | Tara Oceans TARA_B110000046 (sample SAMEA4397157) | marine metagenome | biome: Polar Biome; feature: [DCM] deep chlorophyll maximum layer (ENVO:01000326); material: water (ENVO:00002006), including particulate matter (ENVO:01000060) such as... | depth 40 m
TGCGAGCGCATAAAGAAAACACCTATCCCCTTTTCGTATAACTTATTTCTCAAAAAATTTATCTTTGCTTATACACTTACACTTCCTTTCGGGTTAGCTTACGATTTGGGTTATTGGACAATTCCAATTTGCACCTTTATCTTATATATATTCGGAAGTTTAGAACTGTTAGCTGAAGAAATAGAAGACCCATTTGGAACAGATGCAAATGACTTAAACACCGATGGTATTTCAGAATCAATCAGAAATAATGTGAGGGAAATCCTCAGCTAATGAACTTGCCAATCCATAATTGATAATTATAAAAGTATGGCCTCAGGATTTTTTGCTCTTTTAGATGACATTGCAGTTTTAATGGAAGATGCAGCCGTTATGGGAAAGGTTGCGACCAAAAAAACAGCAGGCATTTTAGGAGATGACTTAGCGGTTAATGCCGAAAAAGCATCCGGGTTTGTTGCGTCAAGAGAAATCCCGGTATTATGGGCAATAACAAAAGGGTCCTTCCTGAACAAGTTAATTATTTTACCCCTTGCCTTTTTATTAAGTGCTTTTGTACCCGCTGCTATTCCTCTAATATTGATAGGAGGTGCTTTATACTTAGCATATGAAGGTGCTGAAAAAATATATAGAATGATTGTGCCTCACAAACACGATGAGGACAAAACAGTTTCTGCTAGGATGACCAAGGAAGAAGTTCTGGCTATCGAAAAGACGAAAGTAAAATCCGCTATTATTACGGATTTTATTCTCTCATTGGAAATAATAATTATTGCATTAGGAACCGTAATTGGTAAGCCGATTATGGAGCAAATATTGGTCGTATCCTTTGTTGCGGTGGTCGCAACCATTGGCGTTTACGGCATTGTTGCACTTATCGTTCGGATGGATGATGCCGGATTTAAACTTAAAGAAATGAGCGACAAACCTTTGGTTCAGTTACTGGGAAACGGTTTAGTCAAGGGACTTCCATTAGTGATTAAAAGTTTGGGTTACATCGGTACCTTTGCCTTGTTACTTGTTGCTGGTGGAATTTTTGTACACTATATCGATTTTGTGCATCATTTAACAGAAGGAATTGAATTACCTGATATGCTAAAAGAATTTGCTGCAGGTTTAATTATTGGAAGTGGTATAATGTTAACAAAACAGATAGTAAACAAGTACTGCACATAATGGAGGGTTTAAATTACTGTAGTTACTAGCTTTCATTTTTATCATTGTTTTAGGTTGATTGTTTTTATTAGTTACAATGTTGGTAACTATTTGTGCCGATTTCAAACAAGGTACAAAATATTAACTTCGTAGTTAAATCTAAGATATAAGAATGAAAAAAATACTTTCCCTTTCAATAATATCATTATTACCTTTTTTATTGTTTTCTCAGACTTATGTGCCTGGCCAAATTTATTTTGATAGTACTGGATATGTTGAATACCGTGCTGGAAATTTGCCGATAATCTTGTCTTCACCACATGGAGGTCATCTGCAACCTACTAGCATTCCAGACAGAAACTGCTCAGGTTGTGTATACCTAAAAGACTCTTGGACAAAAGAAATAACTGAAGGTGTATATAACAAAATTATGAGCAGGACAAGATGTTATCCACACGTTATTATTAATTTATTACATCGCAAAAAATTTGATGCAAATAGAGATAGTATTGATGCAGCTGATGGAAACCCTACAGTTGAAATTGCTTGGCAAGCATATCATGATTTTATCGATTCAGCTAAAAATCAAATTATTGAAGATTACGGTAGAGGTTTGTTTTTAGACATGCATGGACACGCACATGCTATTCAGAGAATTGAGCTCGGTTATTTATTGAGTAAAAACGAACTACAACTACCCGATACGACTCTTAATACAAATACCATTATTGAAAAAAGCAGTATTAGGAGACTTGTTGGGCTAAATATTCAAAATTTTTCACATTCAGAATTATTGAGAGGACAGTATAGTTTTGGGACAATTATTGATAATAAAGGTTTTCCGTGTGTTCCTAGTTCTTCCAATCCTTTTCCACAGGGAAGTGAACCTTACTTCAGTGGAGGCTATAATACTCAACGACACAGTTCAAGAGATAATAATGGAAAAATTGACGGTATTCAAATAGAAATAAATCAGAGTATTCGGTTTGATAGTATAATGCGAAAAATGCTAATTGACTCTCTAACTTCAGGTATTAACGAGTACGTAGATTATCACTTCAATAATCAATTTATAAATAATTACTGTAGTCTTATTTTAGGAGTTACAGAAAATAATGACATTGACTTGAAATTATATCCAAATCCAGCGACCGATTATTTCTATATATCTGGCGAAACTAATAACGCTGAATTGTCAATATTTAATAGTTTCGGACAAAAAGTTAAATCTGAGCAATGGTCTTATAATAAGGTGAATATAGAACTTCTTCCAGCGGGTTTATATTTTGTGAGAATTGTGAAAAATAATACAATAATGGATATAGTAAAATTGATAAAGGAATAACCAGCGCGTAACAATGTATATTGAGTATCACCCGGCGGGATACTGAGCCACTACTCATATACTAACGGTTGGCACAAATATTGAATATTTTAATTCTATGGATAATAATAAAATCAAGAATATAGTATGTCTGCTGTTACTGGTATTGATTTATCGAGCTGGTATTGCTCAGTCAGCAGAAGAGGTGAAAATAGGCGAGCAAATTTGGAAGATATATAACCTAAATATTGAAAAATTCCGAAATAGTGACGCCATACTAGACGCATGAACAGATCAAGATTGAAAAAAAGCAAATGAAAATCTTCAACCCACATGGAGCAATTTCAAGAACAAACGAAGAAATGGAAAGTTGACAAGGCGATATAAAAAAGACAATTGGTTTTACAAACCAAAAATAAAATGTTTAATTTTGTGCTATTGATTTTAAAAACATACGTTCTATTTGAAAGCATTTGTTTTAAATAAATACGTCTGACTAGACTGAATACAAACCAAATTATTTTATAATGAAAAAAACTATTTTTACTAGTGTGGCAGTAATGCTAAGCGCAATGAATTTCTTTGCACAAACAGATGAAATGAACTATCGTAGAAGTTCGCTGTCCATGGTACTTATTGAATCGGAAAGCTTTCCTAACAAAGATGCTGTAATGAAATCTTGGAACAGCTATCCGTTTCCGGATAAATATAACGAGCACAATATAGAAACAAAATCTTTCAGTATTGATGCTATTGAGTTGACAGATAAAGATTTATTAGATGCAGGCTATTTACAAGATACATTAAATCTTGACGGAATGCCTGAGAATTTATTGAAAAATGTTAAACTAAGACCTATTAGATATTTAAACGATAACAAGACCTTAGCTTTATTTTTACCAACAGAAAATCAAGAGTATCAAATTAAAATAGGTAAAGTTATTAAAGAGAAAGGCTTGGCAAAACAACTTGTTTCGACTTGGTTTAATAGAAGTTCAGATGGCAAATTTGATATGAGTATAATTCAGGAAAGAGGTTTTTACAATGCCTCTGAAATGGAAGCAACAATAGCATCTGGTCAAGCAAAAGGATTGGCATCTTTAGGTGATGCAGGAGAGGAATTAATAAAAAACACATTTATTACTTTCACAAAGTTAAATTTTATTAAAAATGAACCTGCTGCTGCTATATTGAGAGATGCTGCAAAAATAAAAATAGCGAAAGAATTGGCAGGGAAGCCTCAAATATTAATTGATAAAGCATTGGTGCAAGTCGATAAGTTATATGAAAAAACTAAAGAAGGATATTCCTTGTTCTCAACAACTTGGTTATATAGTTTAGCATGGAATGATTCTATTGCCAATATCTTTTATAGTGAAATATGGGGTAATTCAGAAGCTTTTGATAAAACTGGAATTTTTAATCTTGAATTGGTGGGAGCACAAAAAAACCGAAGCTTGGTTACGTTTAAAATTGGTGAAACTCGAACGCAAGAACAAATTATTGATTTAGCTTTAGTACGTAATATTGATAATGCTTTTGCGAAACTACAAAAGAAAAATGATGTGTTTAAGCCAGCAATCCCAGTATCTTCTGCAAACCCAATTATGGCTAAGATAGGATTAAAAGAAGGAATTTCCCCAGGTGATAAATTTGAAGTGTTAGAAATGATGTGGGATGAAAAAGAGGGTAAAACAACATGGAAAAATGTTGGTAGTTGTGCAGTAGATAAAAAAGCTCCAATTTGGGATAATAGATATAGTGCAGGAGAAGAAAGTGAACAGCAAAAAGATAAAGAAGGAAATTCTGTAAATTCAACAACATTTAAAGGATCAAAGAAAATTCAAGTAGGAATGTTATTAAAACAATTAAAATAGCAAATATGAACACAAGAAATATAATTAAAGCAAGTAGCATTTTGCTATTTGTTTTCTTCTCATTTGTGCAAACTGCAAATGCACAAAAAGGCAGAAAAAAAGCTGATAAGCAAACTGTAGCATGGCGTTATGAGTTAGAGGCAGTGGCAACAGGCACACAAGGGACTTATCAAATAAAAGTTTGGACGTATTCAAATAATGCAGAGACTGCTATTGAGCAAGCAAAAAAGAATGCAGTGCACGGCATTATTTTTAAAGGATTCCCTAATAAAGGAAGAGTGCAAGGTCAGAAACCTTTAGCTCGTAGCGCAAATTTATATGAAGAAAAAGAAGATTTTTTTAAGGAATTTTTCAGAACAGGTGGAGGAGATTATATGAAGTTTATCACATTAGCAAATAACGGACAAATAGCAGCAGGAGACAGAATTAAGATAAGTAAAAAGGAATATAAAATTGGAGTAGTAGTATCTGTAAATGTTTCAGAATTGCGAAAATTTCTAGAAGATGCAGGTATTATTAAAGGATTAGCATCTGGCTTTTAATATAAAGGAGAATTAAAATTGTCAACAATTAAAATTAAAATAATGAAAAAAATATTATTATTATTAGTAATGATTACAGCAATGATTACTAATGGCTTTTCGCAAGCAAAGAAACCAACTATTATGGTTGTTCCAAGTGATGTATGGTGTAATGAAAACGGATATATGATGGAGTTTGATAATCAAGGTACAGCAGTAAAAATCCCTAATTATAAAAAAGCATTTCAAGAAAACCCAGATTTGTTACAAGTTATTAGTACAATTAATGGTTTAATGGCAGAGAGAGGTTTTCCATTAAAAAATATGGAATCAGCAATTAAAACATTAGAAGCAAATAGTGCCGAAGATGCTATGATGTCTTCAAAAGAATCGGGAATGGGAGCTAGTGAAAGTCCTATTGATAAGTTGAAAGCTGTGGCAAAAGCAGATATAATAATGCAATTAACATGGACTATTAACACAACAGGTCCCAAGAAATCAGTAACATTTAACTTGCAAGGTTTAGATTCATATACAGACAAACAAGTTGCAACAGCTGCAGGAACAGGAGAGCCTTCATTTACTGCTGAATTACCTGTATTACTAAAGGAAGCTGTATTGTCACATATCGATAATTTTAATTCTTCTTTAATGACACATTTTGATGATTTGTTTGCAAATGGTAGAGAGGTCATAATTAGAATTAAAAAATGGGATGATTGGGATGAAGATTTAGAAACAGAATATGGTGATGATGATACAGAGTTAAGCGAAATTATTGAGGATTGGATGGCTGACAATACTGTTAATGGTCGATTTAATACTACTGATGCAACAGAAAATATGATGTTGTTTGAACAAGTTAGAATACCTTTGTATTACGAGAAAAATGGAAAACAAAGAGCTATGGATACAAGAAGGTTTGCCAAACAACTAAGTAAATTCTTGAAAAATGAGCCGTATCTCATTATAAACAAAGTAACCACAAAGGGTTTGGGTAGAGCAACCATATATCTTGGAGGAAAATAGTTCTAATAAATAACCGACACCTAAATTATTTGATGTCAGTTATGCAATATTGAAAAATATGAAAGTTTATATGAAAATGATTTTGCTGTTTCTTATCATTGGATCAGTAACAAATGATATCAAGGCTCAGAACAATAAAGGTAAAGCAGACGATTTCGGAAGAATTGTCCTTAATTCTTATGTTTCCCCTCAAGTTGAAGGCTTGCCATCATCTGCTGCAAGAATGTTAAGTAATAAATTATCGCAAATCGCATCTAAAAATGGAATGGGGGGAAGTTCTTTAAATCCTAAGTTTATTATCTCACCAAATATTACAGTGTTAACTAAAGACTTAACAGCTACAGCGCCGCCAATGACTGCTTTAACTTTAGAAGTCACATTTTATATTGGTGACGGTATTGAAGGAACATTGTTTGCAAATTCATCTATTGAAGTAAAAGGTGTTGGCACTAATGAAACTAAGGCATATATAGCTGCTTTAAAACGAATTAAGCCCGCTCATCCTGATTTAATATATCTTATGGAAGAGGGTAAGACTAAAATAATAGAGTATTACAATAGTAAATGTGACTTCATTCAAAAAGAAGCACTTGCTATGGCTGATAGAAAAGAATATGAAGAAGCCATTTCAAGCCTATTAGCAGTGCCAGAAGTGTGTAAAGATTGCTATATGGCGTGTCAAGATCTCACAGTTAAGGTTTACAAGATGAAAATGGATAACGAATGTGCAGAGAATATACAAAAGGCTATAGTTGCCAAAACAAATAATGAATGGGACGAGGCAGCATCTCATTTAACATCTATTCTTCCTGATGTTAAGTGTTATGATGATGCTCAAGCACTTCTGACAGAAATTGAAGATCACAGATGTTCTGAAGCTTTAGGGAAAGCGAAAGGTGCATGGGCTAATAGAGATTCAAAATTAGCTTCATCATATTTATCAGAAGTATCGACTGATTCCAAATGTGCATCCGAAGCAAAGCAATTATTCACAAATATTTCAGGGAAACTTGATGCTGATGAAAAGAAAGAATGGGACTTAGCTTATGAGAAATACAATAGGAGCCAGACTCAGAATGAATTAAATGCAACAAATGAGAGAGATTTAGACAATCGAAATCAAACATATAAAGAAAATCAGGGTTTTGAACTGCAAAAAGCGCAGATTAAAGCAGCTAGAGACATTGGCGTAGCTTATGGAAAGAATCAACCAAAAACAATTACGTATAATACTCGAAGTTGGTTTTAGTAGGAAAACCAGACCATAACAAGCAATATAGCAAAAAGCTGATGAGTTTATAGTTGGAGCTGGTTTTAGCCCGTTTCAACTTCATTTCAATTTGATATGGAATCATTCAGAATCTACTTCATTCCATATTACAACCTTTAATCCATTGTATTTGCACACCCTTTGTAAAGTATCCCATTAAGAGTCTGTAATTGATTTTATCGACTCTTTCTATTCAATGCAATAGTTAGTTTTACAGTAGTATTTGTACCTCCCTTGGTACTTTGATATGTAAGACACTGTACTACAGTTTACTTCAGATTTAGTTATTGGATTTGCTGTGCATGTTGTTATTCTCCTGCTAAAGAAGCTACTTAAAAAGTAGTCAAGAGTGTTCTAATTTCTATCATAGAGTTTTCCTTAATTCTGTTAAAAACAAACCCCGAAAAAAAGAATAATCCTACCTTTGCTTAAATTATTTGTTATGAAATTAATTCTTTTAAGTATTGGCATGTTAGCCATCGGTTTTGCAGGAATTGCTGTTAAGATTTTGTTCAAAAAAAACGGAAAATTTGCTGGTACTTGCGCAAGTAACAACCCCATGTTAAACGAAGAAGGTGCCCCTTGTGGTTTTTGTGGTGCTAAGCCTGACGAAATGTGTCATAAAGAAGATTAATCGTTCAGCAAGTATTGCTCTAAATTAGGAGTCACATACGTTTCAAATTCGCCGTCCTTTGAAGATGAAATTAGGTATGCTTTAGCATTTGGATGCTGCTCTAAATAACTTATACTCTTCTCTCTTCCCATCACCATAAAAGCAGTTGCTAGCGCATCTGCAGTTCCGCAGTCATTTGTAATAACAGTTGCACTTAACAAGCTATTCTCAGCAGGATAACCAGTTTTAGGATTTAAGGTATGTGAATACCGTTTACCATCCATTTCATAAAAATTTCTATAATTACCTGAGGTAGCCATGGCTGAATTTTCAAGCGAAATTCGCTGCGCCAAATTGCGTTCTAAGTTTTTTCCATCGGGCCGATCAATACCTATCACCCACCAATATCCAAATTTGTTTTTACCTTTCACTTTGAGTTCACCACCCAACTCTATGTAGTAATTCTCAATTTCCATTTGCTCTAGCATCTTAGCCATTACATCAACCGAATATCCTTGAGCTACAGCATTGAAATTAATTCTAGCCGCATCATTTGTTCGGTACATTTGTTTCCCTTTCACAACAAACTGATCAAAGCCACTGCTTTCCAATAAGCTGGCCACAATTACGGAATTCATCTTTTGGGGGTTAGCAAAATCGAAACCCCAAGCTTTTATTAATGGACCTATAGTAGGATCAAAAGCTCCTTCCGTTTCAATATTTATATTATAGGACAACTTGTATACACTTAGAAAAAGATCATCCAACTCAACAGTATCTCCCACGTTTAGACGCGATATTTTTGAATTGGGAACATAAGTTGACATGCTCAAGTCAATTTCATACAACAGTTGATCAAATCGCTCCTTTAACCCTTCCTCGTAATCTTCTACCAAATACTTCACCGTATAGGTAGTTCCTTGTGCTTCACCCTTTATAACAATTTCTGTAGCAGCTAAATTAGCTACTTCCTTTTCTTTTTCAGGTGCATTCGTGCATGAAAAAAGGCTGATTAGGAGAATGATTATTATTGGATTTTTCATTCGGTGTCTTGCTCTTCTACTTCTGTTTCTTTTTCTTCCTCATTCTTAGCTTCAATGTCCCAAGTATGATCACCCATTAACCTAGCTGTTGCAACGTAATGATCATACTTGCAACCTCTTGCCCATTCATCCGGTCCAATCATTGAAAGCACTTTCAAGCCTTCCTCTTTCTCATATAAATGGTAGGTATGACCTGTAATTGGTTTAAAACCCATTTCAGCTGTATATATCTCTTGAGAAAGCTCAACTCGTTCTTTTAACTTATTTGCCTGGCTAATCAACAACTCCATTTGATCATAGATTTGCTTCATTTGAACATTTGTCTGCTCTACCATGGCAGTCATTGCGGTTGTCTTGATACGATCCTTATCGTCAGGAAAAATAATGGCACTGCCTACCGTATGTGCATAAGGTAAATTATGAGGATTGTGAGTAATCTTATCCTCATCAATATGCAATCGTTTGTCGAAGTCTGGTTGTATTTTCTCTTTCTTATCCATCATTATACTTGATTTTCTTCCCTTGTAAACACAGGATTTCCGTTTTTGCTCAAATCTCCATTAAATCTGTAACCCGCTACATCGAATCCTTCTAAGTCTTTTGAATCTCTTATCTGATTTTCAATAATGTATCGACTCATATATCCTCTAGCTTTCTTTGCGTAAAAAGATATAATCTTATACTTTCCGTTCTTGGCATCCTTAAAGTCAGGACTTATTAAGTTGCCATTAAGGGCCTTTTTGTTAATTACCTTGAAATATTCATTAGATGCTAGATTCACTACAAAATTAGAACCTGACTTTTCTAGTTTTTCATTAATCAACTGTGTCGGTTTGTCTTTCCAAAATTGATATAAATTATCCGCTCTCCCTATTTTTAAACTTGTCCCCATTTCTAATCGATAAGGCTCCATAACATCCAAAGGCCTCAGTGCTCCATACATGCCCGATAGGATTAGTAAATGGCCTTGAGCGTATTGCAAATTCTTCTCGGTTAAGGTTTTTGCGTCTAACCCCTGATAAACATCACCGGTAAACGCTAAAATAGCTTGCCTGCTTTTATTGGTAGGTTGAGTTAAGCCTGACCACCTATGGTAACGCTCCGTATTCAATTCGGTTAAAGCATCACTTATCGACATTAAGTCTTTCACTTTTTGCTTGGAAGTAAATCTCAGTTTTTTAACCAGGGTTTCAGCCTCTGACATAAACTGCGGCTGAGTGAACGTCTTGCCAGAAATTTCTGATTCAAAATCAAGTGATTTTGATGGAGAAAGTAAATTAATCATGGTTTATTTTTGAAAGTAACAATTACAGCAAATTTAAGTTTCCATTTTCTTCTACGAAAGTTCTAGTTTTTAAACCTTGTGCCCTGGATTTTTTTTATTCCAGATAGCTATCAATCCAATTGCAATGGTGCAAAGGTTTGAAAAGATGCCAGACCAATTTGCAGTTGTACTAGTATAAGTTAACAATACAATACTAATTGCTGTAAACGTATATATTACCCAATAAGGGAAGTTCATTAAGAATAGTTTGAACTGAAGGGTACAAAAAAGGGGAAAAGCTAAGCTTCTTCACCCTCTCGAATCAATTAGTTAATTATTACTTTTTAGACCACTTTGCAATGTTGTCTGTGTTCATTTTGATATATGGCTGATATTCTGCCTTATTTGATAACTCTAAAGATCTTTTAGCGGTAGCTAAAGCTTCATTCTTCATTCCCATTTTATCTTGAATTAAAGAAAGCGTGTATACATTCCAGAATGTAGCATTCATATCAACTGACATTTTAGACCACTCCAACGCTTTGTTCAAATCCAAATCGTTATCCAAATTGTATCTAGCACTGCTGTTGTATACTCTAAAAGCGCTTTTTGTTTCTTCTATCGCTTCTTCAATGTTTTTTGAAGCCATTGCTTTAAAATCTACTTCAATTGGAATTGACCATGAAGTATTTTCCCAAGCGAACATTAAGTCCATTGAACCAGGCTTTACATTGGCAAACCAAAATGTCATAGACTCTGCCTTGTCAGCAGTCTTAATAACTTTTACATCTGTCTCAGCAACATTATTTTCTGCTTTGTACGAACTCTCTTGCACGTCAAGGTCTGTGTTAATAAACACTTTCCAATTTCCTTCTTCCATTGGAGTTGACATAATTGAATACGTTCCAGCTTTCACCTCTATACCACCAATCCTAGCATCAGTAGAAAATACAATTTTAGTTGCTGAATTTGCACCTGTTCTCCAAACAGAACTAAAAGGCTCTAATTCTCCAAAAATAACTCTGTCTTTTACTCCAGGTCTTGAGTATTTTACCGTTACATCTGTCAATCCAACTCTCTGCATAACTTCTGCATAAGGACTTGGTTGTGGTAATTCTTGTGCTTCAATGGTAAATACCATTAAAAAAAGTGCTAAAAAGCTAACTGATAATTTCTTAATCATTTTTTATGTTTTATTGTTTGCGCAAACTTAAACTATTCATAATAGAAAAAGTTCTTAAAAAATCCTATTTTGGCATGTATATGACCTTTTTCGTTTCAAAAAATTCATTGGAAAAGAAGTTTTGAATAGTAAAAGAGGTATATTTCTTTCTAACCTCTTGCAACTCTTCTCTCAAGTCTCCACCTTTTAGAAACAAGTAACCATTGGGTAGGTCATTTATTGAGTTGTTTTCAATTTTGTCTTTCACCCAAGGTAAAAAGTTTACCGTTCGTGTTACCGCCCTGCTTATTGCGAAATCAAACTTCCCTTCTACTGTTTCTGCTCTTTGATGTTTGGCTTCCAGATTTTTTAAACCCAAACTTTCGGCAATATCATTCACTACCTTTATTTTTTTACCAATCGAGTCAACGGATAAAAAAGAAACTTCAGGAAATAAGATCGCAAGGGGAATGGATGGGAAACCTCCTCCTGTTCCAACATCCAGTAATTTAGTACCAGGTTTAAATTCAATTACTTTAGCAATAGCCAATGAATGTAGTACGTGGCGAACATAAAAATCTTCTAAATCTTTTCTAGAAATAACATTGATTTGAGCGTTCCACTCTTCATACAATGCCTTTAGTCCTTCAAATTGCTTTCGCTGTGCATCGGGGAGGTGCGGGAAATAATAATTGATTTCTTCCATCGTACTTAAATCGATTTCTTGCTTTTTCTCATGAAATCAGAAAGCAGTGCTCTGGAGCGAAACAACTGTGCTTTTACAGTACCAAGAGGAATCTCTAACTCATTAACTATCTCTTCGTAAGTCCACTCTTTGAAATACCTTAGGCTCACGAGCGTTTTGTAAGGCTCTTCCAATTTATCTACATACTCCCGCATCAATTCAATCTTCTGCTGTTCAATGTAAGTTTCTTCGGGATCTTTTGAGGTTCCTTCAATTTGAATTTTCATCCCTCCACTTTCTCCATCATCTATCACATTGTCGATTGAAGTAGTTTTCAGCTTCTTCTTTCTAATAAAGTCAATACAATGGTTGGTTGCTATTCGAAATAGCCATGTACTAAAGGCATACTCCGGTGTATATTGTTCTAATTTTTTAAAAGCCTTTTCAAACGCTTCGATCGAGATGTCTTCTGCATCACTTTCGTTTCTAATCATTTTTAGAACCAGGTAGTAAATGGGTTCCCGATAGCGAACCATAATTGCTGTATAAGCGCTTTGGTCGCCTGCCTTAGCGGCAATAACCAGATCACCATCCTCGTTTGCTTTTTTAGAAAGGTTCTTATTTACTTCCATTGTTTTACTCTCCAAAACCAAGTTGAAACTCCAATTGCCGTCATGCTAAAAATATAAAGTGGTTCTAGAAAAGAGAAAAAAGGTAGTAAATCGTCAACATCTAACCGCTTTGCGACTTTCCTAAACATTAAATACTCCAAAACTTGTTTTGTTACAAATATCCCTAAAATTACAAGTGCAAAGGGTGAAAAAAGCAAAAGAATTACAAACAGCCCATAGTACAATAAATTTGCTGCACCAAAAATAGCTAAGCGTAATTGGTCTGATTTCCTATAATGCACCCCTGCACTTAACTGCCGTCGTTTTTGAAAAACAAAACGTTTCCAAGAGTACTCTGGAGTAGTAAAGGTATGAGACTCTTTACCCATCTCAATTGCAACATTTACGGAGGTAGCAATACTATTCACCAATAAGTCATCATCTCCGCTAATAATAGCTTGGTGACTATCAAATCCTCCAATGTTAATAAAGCTAGACTTTCTGTATGCCAAATTTCTGCCAACACCCATATACGGCTGTCCTGCCTTAGCAAATCCAAAATACTGAAGTGCTGTCATAAACCCCTCAAAACGGACCAATTTATTTAGTACTCCTCTACCCTTTTGAAATGCACCAAAACCCAAAACAATCTCCTTCTCAGCAGAAAAATGTCGTACCATAGTTGAAATCCACAAGTTTGTATTGGGCAAGCAATCGGCATCCGTGAATAACAATAATTCGTGTTTAGCAATTTCAATCCCTTGGCTTAAAGCTGATTTTTTACCTGTCTCATTTTCGTTATTTAGAACGATCAGTTTATTCGATTTCAAACCGTTAAGCAGTTCCAACGTGCCATCTTCTGAATAGTCATTTACTATAATAATCTCGAAATTGGGATACGATTGATTCGAAAGTTTCTGCACGCATTTCTCGATAGCTTTCACTTCATTCTTGGCTGCAACAATTATCGAAACCCCTTCTCCTGTGCTCGATTTACCGGTAGAGTAATACTTAGAAAGCGGAAAAAAGTACCTTAGGTAGTAATACAATTGAACACCAATTACAACTAGAAAACCTACTACTAATGAGAGCTGCAAAGTTGAGACTGCTGTGAATTGATCGTTCAAATTCATGAGGTGAAATTTAGTTCTATTTTGTGAGTTAAGGGCTCATTAACAGCAAAGAAATAGCTGTAGTTTCGACTACTTCCTTTTGTACGGCTTTACTTACCTTTGCTTCTCTTTTTTGAAAAACGAACATGAAGTTTAGCTTACAACATGAAGATGCCAATTCAAAGGCAAGAGCGGGAGAAATAACAACCGACCACGGAAAAATACAGACCCCCATTTTTATGCCGGTTGGAACTGCAGGTACGGTTAAGGCAGTGCACCAAAAAGAGCTAAAAGAAGATATCGAAGCTCAGATTATTTTAGGAAATACCTATCATTTATACCTGAGACCAGGATTAGATACCATGCAAAAAGCTGGAGGGTTACACAAATTCAACAGTTGGGATGGTCCAATTTTAACGGACAGTGGAGGCTATCAAGTTTATTCTCTTGCTGATCGAAGAAAGATTACAGAGGAAGGGGTAAAATTCTCCTCACATGTTGATGGAGCAAAACACTTTTTCACTCCAGAAAATGTTATGGATACTCAACGAATTATTGGTGCCGACATCATTATGGCTTTCGACGAGTGCACTCCATACCCTTGCGATTATGATTATGCAAAACGTTCTATGGGCATGACACACAGATGGCTAAAACGCTGTTGCGATCGATTTGACAGTACCGAACCACTTTATGGATATGGTCAAACGCTTTTCCCTATTGTTCAAGGTAGCGCCTACAAAGACCTTAGAATAGAATCGGCAGAAACCATTGCCTCTTTTGGAAGAGAAGGAAATGCTATCGGTGGCCTTTCAGTCGGAGAACCTGATGAAGAAATGTATGAGATGTGCGAAATTGTTTGTGATATTTTACCAAAAGACAAACCGCGTTATTTAATGGGTGTTGGTACGCCGATTAACATTTTAGAGAATATTGCTTTAGGAGTTGATATGTTTGACTGTGTGATGCCAAGCCGAAATGCTAGAAATGGCATGTTATTTACAAAGCACGGTTTCATGAACATGAGAAACCAAAAATGGAAAGATGACTTTTCATTATTGGATCCAGATGGTGAAAGTTATGTGGATAGCTTTTATACCAAAGCATATGTGAGACATTTGATGATTTCAAAAGAAATTTTAGGAGCTCAGATTGCCACCTTACACAATTTAGCATTCTATCTTTGGTTAGTAAAGGAAGCTAGAAAAAGAATTATTGCTGGCACATTTGTTGAATGGAAGAACAAAATGGTGGTTAACATGGCCCAACGTCTCTAAATGAAAATACTAGACCTTTATATACTTAAGAAGTTTTTGGGCACCTTTTTCTTCTCCATAGCCCTAATTATTTCAATTTCTATTGTTTTCGATTTCTCCGAGAATGTGGATGAATTCATTGAAAAAAGTGCTCCAACAGAAGCCATTATTTTCGATTACTACTTAAATTTCATTCCCTACTTTGCCAACTTATTCAGTCCGCTTTTCATTTTTGTGTCTGTTATATTTTTTACTTCAAAAATGGCAAGCAATACCGAGATTGTATCCATTTTAGCCAGTGGAATTTCGTTTCGAAGAATGCTATTGCCCTACCTTATTGGAGCTGTACTCATTGGATCGCTTTCGCTTTACTTGAATAATTTTTTAATCCCGAAGAGCAATGTCAAAATGCTCGAATTCAAATACAAGTATATAAAAAATCAATATCGAAACAAGGATAAAAACATTCACATTCAACTTACCCCAAACAGCTATGCTTACATTGGGAGCTATGCAGTACCTACAAATGTAGGAGTGAAATTTAGTTTGGAGTCATTCAATGAGGACGGTGAAATGACGTACAAATTGATCAGCGACTTTGTACGTTGGGATTCCACTAAACAAATGTGGACCATTCAAAACTATTATGAACGATTCATTGAAGGTAGGTCAGAAAGAATTGTGAACGGACTTTCAAAAGATACCATACTTAACATGCTTCCCGGAGACTTTACAAGAAGAAACGCCGACGTAGAAATGTTGGATTATTTTCAACTACAAAAGGAAATTGAAGTCCTCACTTTTAAAGGTTCAAAAGACGTTATTAATTTAAAAATTGAACAGCACAAACGGGTTGCGTTTCCTTTTGCAACGATTGTGCTGACCTTCATAGGAGTTGCGATTGCCAGCCGAAAAGTTCGTGGTGGCATTGGGCTGCACTTAGGGCTGGGGCTAGCATTGAGTTTTACCTTCATTATGTTTATGAAAGTCACTCAAACCTTCTCCACTAATGGCGGGTTAGACCCAATGATTGCCATGTGGATTCCAAACATCATCTATGGTATTTTAGCAGTTATTCTAATCCAAAAGGCTCCTAAATAATGACAGTAAAACTTAAATGGCTATTCCTTTTTGCCATCATAATTAGCCTAAGCGCGTGTACTGTTGGACGTTTCTTTGTTTACAATTTTGCCGACATTACAGACTATAAGAAATTCCCTAGTAGAACGTTAACGAAGTCAGACCAAGCTTTTCAATTTAAAAAAAGAGCTGAATTAAGAAAACCTAAGAGTTTTAAAATCAATGGAGAGGTAGTTGACTTTGACGATTATTTAGAAAAGAATAAAACGGTTGCATTTCTAATTATTAAGAATGACACCATTCAGTATGAGCAGTATTACAATAAATACGAAGAAGAATCCATCGTAGCGTCTTTCTCTATGGCTAAATCGGTAACTTCTATGCTCATTGGGTTTGCCATTCAAGATGGATTAATAGATTCGGAAGAGGATTTAGTTACAAAATACATTCCGGAACTGAAAGAAAATGGTTGGGACAAAGTAACCTTGAAGCTCCTTTTACAAATGACTTCCGCAATGAAGTTCAACGAAAGTTACTACAACCCATTTGGCCATGCCGCCAGCTACTACTATGGCAGAAATTTGAGAAAACAAGTCGCAAAGGCTAAGCTAGAAGGTGAACCTGGTACCTATTTCAATTACCAAAGCGGACAAACTCAAGTATTGGGTTTAGCGTTGGAAAGAGGCCTAAACGGGAAGCGAATTACGACATATTTGCAAGAGAAGCTGTGGACTCCACTCGGAATGGAATACGATGCTTCTTGGAGTTTAGATCGTAAAAAGAATGGTCTCGAAAAAACATTTTGCTGTTTGAATGCAAGAGCGCAAGACTTTGCCAAACTAGGCCGATTTTATTTAAACAAGGGAAATTGGGAAGGTGAGCAATTATTGAACGAAGAATGGATTGAACAATCTACCAAACGCGATACGACAGATGGTTCTGCTGAAAACTATCAATACGCATGGTGGCTTAAAGGAAGTGAAGGAGATTACGCAGCAGAGGGAATTTTAGGACAGTACATCTATGTTCACCCTGAAAAGAACCTCATTATGGTGAGACTTGGGAAAAACTACGGTAATACAAGCTGGACAAGTATTTTTAAAGCCTTGGCGAAGGCTTATTAAGCCTTCTAGCGACCAACTTACAATACTTTAGATAATATTGGCGAAGTTAACCACTTCCAATAAAAAAAGCCCTTCCGAATGCTCGGAAGGGCTTTTACTATATTTAGAAAAAGAATTCTACATGAATCCTTTTGCCTTTGCTACTTTAATACAAGCCGTTAAGCCGTTCTTAGTAATGTTTCGAATACCTGCAGCAGAAACTTTTAACGTGACCCACTCATTGGTATCAGGGTTAAAAAACTTTCTTGTAAACAAGTTAGGCTCAAATGTTCTTCTCGTTCTTCTCTTTGAGTGAGATACATTGTTACCTGTGATTACTTTCTTTCCTGTTAATTGACAAACTTTAGACATATCTTTTCCGCTAAAAAATTGGAGTGCAAAATAAATACTTTTTCTGTTCTAAAACAACACTTTCATTAACAAAAATCTGTTTTTATTTTCGAATGAAGAAGACGTATCTTCGCACAAAAAAGAAATGAGGCTACTTTTGTCGTTTACAATCATATTTTTTGCTAGTCTTTTCGATGGTTATACTCAAGAAAGCGTAGAAAGTAAGCACGTTGAAGAAATAAAAATTGGGGACGAAAAAAGGCAAGTAAACATTAATTATTCTTTCAAACAAGGAAAAGAAAATGAAACCCTATTGAAAGTTCAATTTTTCAATAAAACAAAAGTCAATTTAAACGTTGATTTGGTCATGGGTTTCTACAATAATGGTGTGCTTCTAGAAAAAGTGGACATTGCAGATTGTCTTAAAAAATCATTTTTTAATAATTTTTTCCGTCCATTTCACTTAGTTGGCACTTCATTCAAAGAAGGAGAGGTGGTAGAAATTGAAATTTTAAACTTTTATTCAGAGCAAGTAGATGAATGCAGAAAAACTCATAAGTAACTGCTCGGGCGCTTTAATATCTATTGCAGCATTAGGCGCAGCAGCTCAACTTTCCATACCATTATCGGAAAGTGTATCGGTGGCTCCTATTACAGGTCAATCTTTAGCTGTGCTACTTGTTGCCCACTTGTTAAAGGAAATATGGGGTACGATTACAATTGGAATATATATCGTGATTGGAATATTAGGTGCTCCAGTATTTTCAGGGTTTGAAGGAGGTTGGGAAAAGTTCTCAGGATCAAGTTTAGGCTACTTTATAGGTTTTATAGTTGCTACAATTGTTTGTGGACTGCTCGCAAGAAAACAAGAAGAACGATTTAAGTTCTACCTACTGCAAATGCTTATTGGAACTGTTCTGATTCTGGTTTGTGGTTGGTTGGGTCTATTTCGATTTATAAACGCCAAGGCTTCCTTTACTAAAGGAGTGCTACCCTTTTTACCAGGAGCGCTGATTAAAATCACCATAGGTGCTATACTTTTATCTGTCATTCGTCGTTTCAAAAGCTTTATGAAAGCGATTTAAACGGAATGAATACTTTTGGTTAAAAATGAACCCATTTGATTGATCGCGAACTGAACGTTTTATTTTTACCCAAGTGGTATCCTAGTAAATTCCAAGAATTTGATGGTAATTTCATTGAAAATCATGCTATAGCGCTTTCCAAAAAATGTCATCTAGGAGTAATTTTTGTACACTCTGACGACTCCGTTTCTCAATATTTTACGGTCGATAAATCGCAACTAAATGGCTTTCCCGAGTACCGAGTTTACTACAAAAGGCCCCAATTTAGTTTCAGTCTATTGAATCAAGTAGTTTCGTTTTTTAGGTATAGAAGATCTCAAAAAATTGGCTACAGAGCTTATTTGAATGACATTGGCAAACCAGATCTTTGTCACGTTCACATCAATGGAAAATCTGCTTTACTGGCTAACTTTTTAAAAACCGCCGAAAACATCCCTTTTCTAATCACCGAACATTGGTCGGGTTACACAGCTGAGAGTGGCGCTTTCAAGGGTTATTTTAGAAAGAAATTTTACCAATTCACCGCCAAACAATCGAGTGGAATTACCTGTGTTTCAAACTATTTAAAAGAAGCAATTAAGCGCCACGATATCAAGGCTAATTATTCCATAGTACCTAATGTGGTGAATACGGAATTATTTCAGCCCAAATGGAACAAAGCAAATAATCCGATTCGAATCGTACACATTTCTAACTTAACCAAGTCGCCAAAAAACACTGACCTTATTGTCGCTGCGTTGAATGAAGCCGGTGCGCAACGAACCGACTTTGAGCTAGATATTATTGGAACAGGGCCAAATGAAAACCTCATGTTAGAAATATTGAACAAGGGCAGTATGAAAGACCGTTTTACCTTTCATGGGGAGATCGTTTTAGAAAAAGTAGCAAGCATTTTACAACATGCCGACTTCTTAGTACTGTACAGTCAATTTGAAACACAATCGGTAGTAATGATTGAAGCCTTTGCAAGTGGAGTTCCGGTTGTGATTTCCGCGGTGGGTGGAATTCCTGAATACATGAATGAAGAAAGAGGTATTCTATTAGAGCCCAACTCTGCAGAAGCTTTGAAAAAAGGAATTCTTACCATGTTGGACCAGTACAATCGATACGACCAACAGAAACTTCGCAACTACGCTTTAGCTAATTTTGCAGAAGCACGAATTCAAGAACAGTTTCTACATTTATATTATAAAGCGTTAAAAGAGCATGCCTGAAAATAGAAAGCTTCGTTTTGCCGTTTTAGTAGATGGTCCTTTGCTCAAAAAGTGGCAATCGGACAGTATTCAACACGTATTAGACACAAAACACGCTGAATTTGTTGGGTTTATTCAAAATACAGGAAGCAGAAATCAACCAACAACAAGTGTTTCTTTAGGGTTCCGATACATTTATAAAAAGATAGATCGGAACGGACCATTGCAACTTACTGAATGGGAGAAGCAATTTCCAACCACTCCCAAATTCTCTTTTACTCCAGAGTCAAAAGGAATAGCTAACTTTTTCAACGAAAGCGATTTAGAGGCATTAAAAATGTTAGAGTTAGATGTTGTAATTCGCTTTGGTTTTGGAATTTTAAAAGGTGAAGTACTAAGCATTCCAACCTATGGAATTTGGTCTTTTCACCACGGTAACCCAAGAAAATACCGAGGTGGGCCTGCTGCATTTTGGGAAATTTTCGAAGGCAATTCCATTACTGGTAGTATATTACAGCAGCTTAACGAAAAGCTAGATCAAGGACAACTGATACGAGAAGGTTTTTTCCAAACCACTAACCACAGTTATCAAGCAAACCTATACCACGTTTTAGAAGAAACGGCTGTTTGGCCTGCACTGGCTGTCAAAGCCATTATCAGCCATCCGCAACAAAAGTTGGCGCTGCAAACGATTTCCGAAAAAGGTAAATTGTACAAGGTTCCGGGTAACTTCACTTCACTTCGGTTTATATTCAATGTTTTCTTGAACAAGGTAAGTTTTCACCTTAATCGATTATTTAGAGCTGAAAAATGGAATGTGGGAAGAGTTAACCAGCCGATAGAAGAGCTAATTAACAAACCGATGAAACTAATAAAATGGTTGAATGAAGCTCCGAGTAATAGCTACTACGCTGATCCATTTACATGGAAGAAAAAAGAAGTGCTATTAGAATTGTACAATTACAAAAGCAGCAAGGGAAGTTTAAAAAAATTGGATACCAATTCTGGTAAACTGATACATTTTTTAGACGATAAAACCCACTACTCCTACCCTTTTAGCATCCAACACGGGGAGAAGCGTTACGTTCTACCGGAGAATTACAAAAACAACCTACTTCAATTGCATGAAGTGGATAACCAACTGAACGTTTTACAAAAATATAAAATATTAGAAGGGCCTTGGATTGATCCCACCCTTTTTCAAAAAGACGGAAAATGGTGGTTGAGCTGCGTGCATGCAAGTTCACCCAAAGAAAACCTGTATTTGTTTTACGCCAATTCTATTGAAGGCCCTTACAATCCGCATCTTTTAAACCCTGTGCTTACCGATATTCGTTCTTCAAGACCTGCGGGAACACCGTTTTTATTAAATGAGAAAATTATTCGACCTACCCAAAACTGCTCAAAAACTTACGGTGGTAGCGTTGTTCTAAAACAAATTGATAAGCTCAGCCCTACCGAATTCGAAGAGTCTTTTGTAAAAGAAATTCTTCCTCAAGAAGGCAGGTATTCTAATGGTTTGCATACCCTTAGCACATCGGGAGAGGAAATATTGGTAGATGGCAAACGTTATTACTTCAATTTTTGGAACTTTTGGAATCAACTAAAAGCTAGCTTTAACAAACAGACAATTTGATAGTCAACATTATAAATACCGTTTCTACTCGAATTACCTTGGCTGTGCTTTCCATTGCTTTGCTTTTGCTAAACTCTAACTTTTTAGGCAGTGAAGGCCTAGGAACTATAGGTATACTTGTGCTAGAGATTACCATCTACCTTTTAATTAGCAATGTGGTTTGTGGTGGAAGTTTGATCTACTTTACTTCACGCAAGAGTGCAAATGCATTGCTCTTGCCAGCTTACTGTTGGATTGTATTGAGCGCTGCCTTTTACTATAGCTTGATTTTACTCATTCCTGGATTAGATTCGGAATACGCTACGGCGATTTTAGTTCTAGGATTTTTACAATCTGCCATAGGCGCCAACTTAGGTTTATTGGCAGGCCAACAACGTTTTAAAACCTTCAATTTTGTAGCGCTAGTTCAAGCAATTGTGCAAATAGGGTCACTTTGTATTTTTTACTTTGTTTTGAATAACCAAAGCGTTGATGCTTTCATTAAAAGTACATTTATCGCCTATTGCCTAGCCTTTATTTTAAGTTTTGTCCGATTGGTTCCAACACTTGAAAAGCCGATCGTTTGGCCCACCCTTGGACTTTTTAAGGAGTTAATTCAATATGGATTTTACTTGCAAATTGCCAACATTACCCAGCTGTTAAACTATCGACTAAACTACTTCTTATTGGATTATTTTAGTGGAAGAGCGGCTGTAGGTAAGTTAATGGCCGGCGTTCAGCTTTCTGAGGGTTTATTGCTGCCAAGTAAAAGTATTGGAGCTGTGCAGTATGCAAAAATATCGAGTAGAAAATCGAAAGCAAATGCCGCCCGACTAAGCATTAATCTGTTAAAGGTAGTGTTCTTATTCACTCTGCCCCTCGTTACTCTTCTAATGCTGATACCTGAGGTTATTTACACCAATTTATTGGGTACAAACTTTAATGAAACACCACTCGTTATTAGCTTTTTGAGTGTGGGAATTGTTGCGCTAGCTTGCGAAGTGATTCTGAGTAGGTTTTTTGCAGGAACTGGCCAACAAAAGGTAAACGCCACAAGCTCAAGTATAGGTTTGGTGGTGACTATTATTGCCGGTTTTAGTCTCATTCCAACCTTGGGACTCGTGGGAGCTGCAGTTTGTGCGAGTTTATCTTATGTCAGTATTTTTCTGTTTCTTTTCTACAAAATTATTGCCACTACCAATACACAAGCGCAAGACTTTATCTTAAAGAAACAAGACTTTATTTACCTAAAAAGAGTATTTCGAAAGGTGCAAAAATCTTATTGTAAATCACTTAGTGACTTCACTCCTGCCGGTCGTTCCACTAAAAAACCTTCAGCATAATCTACTTGAATGTATCGCCCCATATCTGCCATACGAGCGCGCACATACTCAAAGAAATTTTTGATCGTTAAGGGAGACTCCGGTTCGTTTGACCCTGGATTGTAGAACTGAGAGGAGAAAGCTTTGATTGCCTCCAACTTAGTATCTACAAAAGGTGTTACATCTACTAAAAAATCAGGCTCAATGAAACGATCTTGGATGTAGTTGTAAATAGCTTTCGGGCGCCATGCCTCTTGAATCTTGCCATCTAGTTTTGTTTCTACTTTACGAAGTCCACTGTAAAAACAAGCATCAGATATAAGTTTGGACGCCCTGCCGTGATCTGGGTGTCGATCTCTTGGTGCATTTGAAAGTATAATGTCTGGCTTATACTTCCTCAGGATTTGGGCAATAGGAAGAATGTGCTCTTGGTCATTTTTAAAAAAGCCATCGGCCATTCCAACATTCTCGCGACAAGTTAAACCTAATATTTCCGCAGATTTTTCAGCCTCTATTAAACGCAAGCGACCGGAACCTCGGGTTCCTAATTCACCATGGGTCAAATCTAAAACTCCGACCGCTTTACCAACTGCTATTTCTTTTAAAATAGTGCCTGCACAACTCAATTCAATGTCGTCAGGGTGAACCCCAATGGCGAGGATATCTAATTTCATTGTTCAATAAAATTGATAATCTCATTACATGCAGGAGATTCTAGAGGAGCAACCATAGCAACATAATTTCCTTTTTCGTCAATCAAATACTTTTGAAAGTTCCATGTCACTTCAGAGTCCTCTACTCCATTCTTCGCCTTCTGTGTTAGCCATTTATACAATTCATGCATGTCGTCTCCTTTTACAGAGATTTTGCCCATCATTGGAAAGGATACACCATAGTTCGCCTTGCAAAAAGTTGCAATCTCTTCATTTGTACCAGGCTCTTGTGCTCCAAAGTTGTTTGCCGGAAAGCCAATGATTACAAAGTCTTTTTGATTGTATGTCTTATACAACTCTTCTAAAGTTTCGTACTGTGGTGTTTGACCGCATTTAGATGCCGTATTTACAACCAAAATCTTTTTTCCTTGATATTGACTGAGTTCAATTTCATTTCCAGTTATAGATTCCACTTTAAAATCGAAAAAATTCATGTCTTGTGTGTTTAATGCAAGCGTTACCAGTAAACAAACGCTGCTAATGAGTACTTTAAATAAAATATTGTTGAATAATTTATTTAAAAGACAAATGAACGAAAAAAGAGTTTGAAAAGTGGGAAAAATAATGAGTAAAATACAGAATGGGCTTAATTTTAAAGCATGGCAAAAGAAATAACGAGCAGCGAGGATATTCAATTGATGGTAAACGAATTTTACGGAAAAGTAAAAGAGGATGAATTACTCGGGCCTATTTTTGAAAGTGTAGTAAAGGGAAATTGGGACGCTCACTTAGAAAAAATGCACGGCTTTTGGGAAACCATCATATTCAACGTTAAAAAATACACTGGTAGCCCTTTTCAAAAACACGTTCCACTGCCCATAGATGCCAAGCATTTTGAGCGGTGGTTAGCCTTGTTTCATGAGACCATAGATCAACACTTTAAAGGGAAAAATGCGGAAGAAATTAAGAAAAGAAGTACTCAAATGGGACTCATGTTTGAGTGCAAGTTAAAACACATTAAGGGAGGAGAATAAACGAAGTAAAGCGTGTCTTTTTACAAAAAAGCTATTTGTAGAATGGTTAGTCTATGATGTGTTATCTTACTTAATTTAAGTGAGAAATAGATTTTATAACTATTTTTAGACTTATAAACTAAAATAGAGATATGACGCACTGAGTGCGTCATATCTCATTATTGGCAGTAATTCAACATTACTGAAAAAAGTACAACGAGAAAATATTTGAATATCAAAATTCTAATTCTGGTAATAGGGATTATTTTATTTTTCTTTTAGAACAGGTCACCTTCCGTTGAATGAGAATAAGAAATTAATTGGAAAATATTATCGGAGGTTAAGTATTTTAAACAAACAGATGATGGTCGATATATCATCCTAGGCACAAATTATAGTCAACTAAAATTAGTAAAAGTGAATTCAATCTGAAATACACTTTGGGTTAAAAAAATTATAGAGGATAGGCATAATTCAACGGCATTTCAATTAACAAATGATAGAGAGTATATAATAGCAGGTTATCATCATTCAATGCACGCGATAAACGGAAATTTTTGGATATAAAAACTTGATAAAGAGAAAATATAATTTGGTCAAAATAGTATTATGATGGAGTAAATAGACAAGAAGTTATTGCAATTGAAGGCACGGATAATGGAGATTATATGGTAGCTGGGGTAAATTATTACGATAGCATACACCCTACTGATTATTGGATTGCTAAAATAGATAATGAAGGGGAGTTAACTTGGTCTAAAGTATTAGAAGGTTCAGATACACCCGAAATAATGCGTAAAACTAAAAATGGAAATTTTGTTATGGAAGGTAATACATATGATAAAGATGGTGATGTGCCAGAAAAAAACAGCGGAAGATTACCAAATAGTATTTGGAGCATTGAAGTAAATGATAATGGCGAAATTGTAAATTCACGACGAAAAGAACCTGGTCTTTTTGGTGGAGGAAAAACAACATTTACGAATGATGGAGAGTATTTGTTGGCAGGTAATAAATGGGTTGGCGATGTTTATGATGGGAGTCTTGATTTGTATGTGGAAAAATATAATACAAACTTCAATCAGACTTGATCAGTGATTATAACTGCCTCAGGAGCAGATAGAATTATTGTAATTGAACAAACAAATGATGGAGGATGCATTGTATAAGCTGCCAATGAAGTATTTTCGAAAAAATTAATAAAAATCAGTAATTAATAGAAGCTAATAACTACTATCAAAAAAA
>TARA_B110000046_G_scaffold137092_1_pt1 | contig 25332 bp, 24 predicted proteins | sample TARA_B110000046 | Tara Oceans TARA_B110000046 (sample SAMEA4397157) | marine metagenome | biome: Polar Biome; feature: [DCM] deep chlorophyll maximum layer (ENVO:01000326); material: water (ENVO:00002006), including particulate matter (ENVO:01000060) such as... | depth 40 m
GTCCAACGCCTTCTTTGAACTCTTCTTCTTCTTCTTATCGCCCACACCCTTCGGCCGTCCGCGCTTCTTTTCCGTTACCACCAACTGTTCTTCCGGAATTGTCCATCCAAACGCCACGGCCGTTTCTTTCGCCTTTTCCAAGTCAATTCCAAGCTTCGCTGCTACGTTCGCATAGCATATCGTCTGCTTTCCCTTCGGGTCCCGGTATTCCAATCCCAACTTAGACCTTTCCCGGATGTCTCCGTGAGGCGGCTTTCCAGATGCGCTGTTACACGCACCCTTCACACACGTCTTGCAGTATTCACCCAAACCTTCCCTGTCGTTCGTACACTGCGTGTGCAGCCCATGGCTATAGCGCACCCCCAAACACCAACTTTCCTCGATTACACCACAATACGGCAACAACACAGAAGGCTTATCCCTCTTTTTTTTATGACCCTTCGTCTCACACGCTTCCGTTTCCACCGTCTTCTTCTTCTTACCCCCACGCCCCGAACTCGAACCCATCCCATCCAAGTAGCGCATCCCATCTGACACCTCACACAACAACTTACCGTCCTCATGCATCTTCTCTAACAATACTTGACAAACACCCTTCACAGAATCTACCATTCCACGCTCCAAAACACGGCTCAGGCTCATCGTAATCGACATACTTATCTTTTCCTTTATTTGCTTTATACCCACTTTCATACTCACACATTTCCCATTCAATTTTCTCATTCATCGCACTTCGCCCGAATACGCATCCTCTATCACCAAACGAAACAATACTTCGTCGGGTAAAATAATAACCTTTATACTCCCCCACGTGAACACGTGTCCCACATCATTATTTTCCAAGGAATATTCCCAACCCCGCTTCATCATTTTTCCTATTTGAAATAGAGGCGCAATTGTTCTTTCACCACTCAACACATCTCGTGTTTCGCATGTAAAATATATACTCATTTTGTGTGTTAATTCGGAGAACTTTGTCCAATTGGGCTTAGATAGCGTCATATTGAACGTCCAAATTATCTTATACGTTGGATCATTGATATCACCCAAAACGTCTTTCGTGATGGTTTTAATTTTGGGTAAGAATGGATTAAACAATAATACCGTAACATACGATTCGTCTATTAGTTGTCTTGACGTGAATGAAAATGTTACACGATCCCCCTTTGCATGTTTTGAATTAACACGTGCATAAAATTCGTCCATCATGTAATGCGTTTATATATATATATATAATTAACTCAATTCTATTCAATTTTATATAGTTATTATATATATATATTAATGTACGAGGGTGTGATTGAAACTAAAAGTGTTGTGCGCCCAAGTGTTCGAAAACCCCATACACCAATAAAACAAAGTATAATGGACAGATATGAAACACTATTAAGTAAAAAACCTAAAAAAACAACCAAAGGACATAGAAATAAATATCGATTGGCGAATTGGACAAGGGACAAAAATGATTTAGAAAAAGAATTGTTGGATTGGGCGTTTACGGATCTTGCCGTCTATCGATACATCGAACCAGGGGACGATGGTATGCGATATGGTGCAGAAGGTGTGACCGGTAGCATCGCGACGCAGAATAGGCGGGTTGATTCTTATAGCATATTGCAGAAAAAAAAATACGATAGATGGCGTGGCACAGAAAGACGCAAAACTTTATACGCCCGCGCCCTGAAAAATAAATTACACCCACGAAATAAATTTTTCAGTTTTTTTGGTCCAAAAACTCGAAAACATAAGGGCGTTGCTGCCGGAACACGAAAACGCAGAAAACGCAGAACTAGACGTGGTAAAAATGGTTATTAAGACAAAACTATAAATCTCTTATATTATTATAATTATATAGATGAAAAAACCAGAGAAAAAAACAGAGAAAAAACCAGAGAAATATTCAAAGTTTAGTGTTTCCATAATTCTAATATTTTTATCCGCCATTATTATTGGGTTTATTTCGCCTACCGGAATGTTTAGGTCTTTATTTACATTTTCCATATTCTATATACTTCTTAATTTTCACAGCATAATACATCCCATCGTAACACCGGTTTTTAACTTTCTACACAAGGCGGGCGCTACACGTATTATAAATACTAACGCATTGGACGTATCTTCGATCAGCACAGTTATTTTGTTGTTAATATTCATACAAGTTTTTGTTGTTAATTATACATTTAATAGATACGTTGGTATATTAATATTGGACCCATTCGCAATCATCTTTTGGATAATTCTATACATGTCAAATATAGCATATAATGCATTTCATAATAAAAATATAGCAGAATTTAAGATTGGTATTATACCAACTCTTTTTAGTTTATTTAACACCGTAATTGGAATACAAACATTAAAAACATATCCATCACTCGTCCGTGTCCCCGAAGGTTATATAACCAGTTGTGAAAATATCGTGTTACGTGGGTTGTTCAATGGTTACTCCCCACTTAGACATCAAACGCGTTTATAATATAATAGACAATTATACTACCTATTATATTACAGGTTTATTCTTTCAAAAAATGTTTATTCATATATCCCTGAATATTGAAATACGTTATTTCATCGCCACTCTTTGCATCCAAAAGTTTATTTAACCGCGTGTCCGGTGTTATATATTTCTTATTAGACTCTCGTTGTAACTTATTATCTTTAATATAACCTATTATATATTTGGTGACTTCTGTCCTCGCCATCATCGAACCCTCGGCTTTACCCATAAATGCACATAATTCGGGCGTAATAATAGTTGGGACAGCAAACCCCGAAGGCTTTCGGTTTCCGCGATTTTTATTTTTTATAGCATCCCTGTTTAAATTTTTTACCTTTTTATTAACCAACCGCTCAAGTCCTCTAACCCGGTTTTGCAGCATAGTTATTTGTGTCCTAAACGAAGACAGATTATCCAACAAATATCCAAATTCTACTTTTATTTCATCGTCCCCCACAACCTCTACATATTGATTGGATTCGTTCATCTTATATATCTACAATATTGTAGGGGGGCTTTAAATCAATTTAGTTTTTAAATATTATATACATTTTTATATAATATTTAGTGGGTATTAAAATGATTTAGACATCTATTCTGACGTATTGTCCGTGCGTCTTCTAGACGTATTGTCCGTGCGTCTTCTAGATGAACTGTTCCCGTGATTGTTGTCGTCGTTAAGCAAATTCCACAATTCACGACGAACGAGTCCCGATACCTCAGAATCTCCGTTATTATTTGACTGATTATGACGACGATTCGATGTATGATTCCTAGTATGACGCCCGCCACCATCGCCATCGCCATCGTTTTCACGCTCTTTGCGGATATCGTTACGCGTTTCACACATTGTTTGCCCCCCGCCAACACCGGTCACATTTTTAGCCTGGTGCTTATGGGCTCCTTCATCTACGGTTGTGACGTCGAAATCCACATACTCCCCCTGAACCAAATATTTATATTGGTCACCTACTACGCTAATAGCGGAATGATGTACAAACACATCCTCCACACCATCGCCGCCCGAAACAACCGTCAAAAAACCATAACCCGTTTTACTATTAAACCACTTTACGCGACCCACCAACTTCTTACCAATTACTTCGTTTGTATTATTCATGTCAGTCATTATATCCTACATTAGCGTAGTCCCTTTAAATGAATTTTTCAAAATATAATAATATCCAACATTTTTACAAATGTTGGATCTCAAAAACAATTTATACGGTCAATGATGATCTTCTTCTGTTTTCTCCTGATGCAACTGCTCCTGGCTCCCTCGTATGCGCCCCCGTCTCGCTAAATTGGGATCACCTCCCCCCCGCCTTCACCCGGTTTGGGGCCATCCCAGGCAGTTGCATTTTTAAGAATGGTGCTTATAAAATTTACTGGTGACATATTTTAAAAAGACAATTTTCTTCACCCCAACCAATAATACTAATAAATTGAATAAAAATAATATAATACGAACTCACCTAACTAACATATGCGCATCTGTTCTGAACCATTTATTTCCACGCCCGAAGAAAAAGAATTCTTCAGCAAGCGATGGGAATTTGAATTATCTTTATTCCAGAAATGGGCAATACGAGCTTTACTAAACAAAAAACACGCATTAGTTACCGCTCATACAGGTTCTGGTAAAACGGTTCCGGCCGAAGCAGCTATCGCTTATTGCAATTCAATTGGAAAAAAGGTCATATATACCTCTCCAATTAAAGCATTAACAAATCAAAAATACAATGAATTTTCAAAGAAATTCCCAACCATTTCATTTGGGATATTTACCGGAGATAATAAACACAACCCCGAAGCTGATGTTCTTTTGATGACAGCCGAAATTTTACACAATACCCTGTTTCAAAAAAAAATGATAGAAGAAGGTGATGAAAAACAAGCCGAACTGCTATCATTCGACATCGATATTAAAAACGATGTTGGGTGTATTATTATGGATGAGGCACATTATATTAATGACAAGGATAGAGGTGCAGTATGGGAAGAGACTATTATCCTCGTGGACCCCCAAATACCCCTTTTGCTTCTATCCGCAACTATTTCAAAACCAGAGGTTCTGGCAACCCTAATTGAAAATCGTGGAGGACCAGAAGTATATATTTGTTCTACTAACAAACGGTCTGTGCCTCTAACTCACTATGGGTATATAACTCTTCCTGAATCACATATTAAACATATGAGTTATGACGCGAGACGAACATATTTAACAACAGTAAATACACCCATATTACTGAGACCACCCGACGAAGAAGGTGGAAAATTTAAAGATCAAAATTATGAAAAAATGAAAAAAACGATGACTTATATTAAAAAAAACAACGTTAGGGTTAATCGATTCTTTGCTATCAATCAAATTATACAATATGTTAAAAATAATAAGTTGTTACCTGCGATAATGTTCGTATTTTCAAGAAAACTGGTGAATATCATTGCCGAAAAAATACAAATCCCCCTATTGGATGAAGAATCAAAAATTCCCTCAATTATAGATAACGAATGCACTAAACTCCTTAAAGGGAAACTTACAAACTGGAAAGATTATATTAACCTACCCGAATACGCCTTCCTCATTAAGCTACTAAAGAAGGGCATCGCTATTCATCATGCTGGTATATTGAAAGAATTCAGAGAAATGGTTGAGTTGTTATTTGATAAGGGGTATATTAAACTTCTAATTGCCACAGAAACATTTGCTGTTGGTATTAATATGCCAACTAAAACCACAATATTTACGGCCCTTGAAAAATATGACGGTTCTAAGTTCCGTTATCTGGAACCCAGTGAATATACACAAATGGCTGGAAGAGCTGGAAGACGAGGTATTGACACCAAAGGTGTTGTAATACATGCCAATAATTTATTTAAGGGTGATATCGAAACCAAAGATTACAAACATATTTTAACTGGACCACCTAAGGCTATTACGTCAAAATTCAATATTAATCTCAATCTATTGTTACATTTGTTAGCTTCATGTCCTAATAATTATGAGGATTTCATAACAAGGAGTTTAATAAAGCGTGATTTGGATGTTTATAAAAAAGGCGTTAATGATAATCTCTCCAATATTACTAAAATCATCTCTAATATTGAAACATATAATACAGACGAATCAATTCTAAACGAACTTCGTCAGATCGAGCATGATATTGAGTTTTCAAAACCCAATCAAAAAAGAAAATTACTTAATAAATATAAAACAATAATGGATTCCAATAAATCTATAAAAGTAGATTATGACAACTATACAGCCTTTAAAAAACACAAGTCACAGGAAACAAAGCTAAATAGTGAAATAAATCGCTTGGATAATTGGATACACGAAAGCTGTGGAACACTTATCCAAATATTAGAAGAGAATGAATTTATTATAAAAGAGGAAAAGGTTTATAAATTAACAAATAGAGGGCGTTATGCTACTTGCTTGCAGGAAGTATTTTCGTTGCCATTCGCAGAAGCAATTGATTACGGTGTGTTTGAAAAGGTCGAGGCACACATAATAGTATCTACGTTATCTTGCTTTACAAATATAAGAGTTTCAGATGACAACTCGGTTTATTCTATTAATCATATAAAGGACGTATATGGGATTACCAATAATCTTAATAATTGTTATAATAAATATTTAGATATTCATAACAATAACAAACTTGAATTGGTGGAAACAAACGAATATCATTTAAATCTAGCAGAAATAATGCTAAAATGGTGCGACGCGACAACAGAAACAGAGTGCAGAACAATTTTAGCGGAGTGTTTGGCGTATGACATTGGTCTTGGCGACTTTGTAAAAGCCGTATTAAAGATTAATAATATAGCAAAGGAATTGGAAAAGGTTGCGCTCATTAAAGAGGATCTGGGCTTTTTGGAAGAATTGAAAAAAATACCAGAACTTACCTTAAAATTTTGTGTTTCTAATCAATCGCTTTACTTGTAGTAACAGATACATACTGTATTTGTATTAAACACAATTTTAATATAATTATATATGATGTCAACATATGAACCATATGAACCGAATATGTTATTTTTAAATAAACCAACCGAGCCTGAGTATGAACCCGCACCGGTTATCAACGTTCAAGAGTTAGATGAATTGCAGGAATGGATACATATACATAGAGTAAAAAACCATCTTACAATTGGACCAAAGCATAATGCTATGTTTGAAAACAATTGGAATAAAAATGATACTGTTCTAACATTTAGAAATAAAATGGAACACTTTGGAATTCACAAACCTTATTTGGGTAACTATGCGTTTAAACTCCCCGATGGAAGTTTGAACGATGGACTTCATGATGATTATAATATCAAAACTATAATTCACAGCGTTCCGTGGGATGACGCGAGACTGTATTATGTGGTTTTGGATTATACAGAGTAATGGTTCTGACGTGTATAGGTGATGCTTAGCATCTTGTTCTCGAAGATTTATTTGCGGGTTTTAAGGTTTCCTCCTTCTTATTGATTTATACGTACAGGCTCTATAATTCCCTGTATTATTAATTCTCTAACTACATGGTAGTGTAGGTTAGAACTAAGAACGCTGTTCATGTCTCATATCCTTAACCTTTGTATTCTTCCTACCTTTTGAACCGCGCACATGATGTCCCCTAACCCGATAGCTACGGGTTCCGCGTTTATCTGGTACAAACCGCCTATCCGGCTTGTATTCAACCGGTGCTTCAATGGATAATATAAGGGTGGCAAATAGATGGTGCATGTCGATTCCGCGCTCGAGTGGGTTATTAGTATTGGGCATGGTTGGGTATGGGTTAAGTAACACACTATAAACCTGTATAGCGCCGTTCAATTTTATGGAAACGCTGTTGTCTTCATTATTTGTATCCACAAAAAATGAAGACAAAACGACAGTTAATTATAACATAGATATACGAATCTTCCTATGCAATGTAGATTCATCTGTAAACATATAAATACAAAACTTCCCAAACACGTTTATGTCAATATTTTTAGACGTTGTTAATTTTTTTACAATTTTGATTTTATTTAAATACACATCATATTTAAATAAACCATCGGCAAGCAAAACCTTATCAAATATGAACCCATCGTGTATATTTTTTAATATATTTGGATCAGTCATGCACATGTGCAATAAAGAACAATTGTTCTGAACCTTACGGGTCGAACGCATCCTATCATTAATTAACGCCACATTGTTTTCGGTTGTCCATGTTTCATAAAAGGTCGTTGCTTTTTCACTAAATTCTGTTATATTTTCAATAGATTGTAGTTTCGTTATATTTAATAAATCTACCAATCTACGTATTGGAGAGGTTATGTGGACATACTTGTCCAAATGTAAGATATCATGCGAAACAGACTCATTCCATTTACAGTAATTAGCGCCACTGCCTTTCCACACATCAAGAAATCTTTTTATTTCTGGTTGTTTTATATTAGCATTTTCTTCACTTGTTATCTGGTTAGCGGTTCTAAAAATTCCATCGGTAGCTTTATGTAAAATATCGGCACATTTATTATTCATTATAATCATTAAACAAGCCACAACATCGTGACTGGATTCTATGTTTTCGATATACTTTTCACCCTTGTTCAACATTTGAGCAACAAGCATTATATCTTTATACATAGGATGATTATCCTGTTCGGGTGTATCATATCTAAAATTATTAGTTACTATAATTACAGTGCTTTTTATACAATAATCTATAATCTTTTCCGCTTTGATATCTATATATATATCAAGAGCTAATGCCAGTCGTTTTTCACCTTCTTTTAAACTACACAAATCATCTGATAATATAGTGGGGAGCATGGGTAGTTTTCTGTTTGGCAGGTAAATAGTAGCTACTTGGTCACTAAACGAATCCCATAATCCTAAAAAATCAATCCAAACTGATACATTGGCAATGTATATTGTTAATATTTTTACATTAGCATCATGGTCTTTAATGCCTATGGCGTCATCGAAATCTTTACTATCGGTTGGGTCAATGCTAATTATATTACAATCAGTTCTGTCTTCTATTTTATACTTTTCTGTTATCAATCGAATTAAATCGCTCTTTTTATATATTTTCAACGAGGTATGCGTGTCGTTCTTGAAATTTCGAATAGACTCTTTTAAACCCTGAGAGTATAGTTGATATTCGTAAAATGCTGATAAGTTGGACACTTCTCCTATATTCTGCTCGATTACACCAAATGGGTGCTTATTATCCCAATGACAAAACCGTATAATAACATAACGATTTTCTAAACGCTTACTAAACGCGTCCTTACATTTAAATGGCACCAAGAATATGGGTAATCTATAGTCGTCTGGGATGCACTGGTAAATAAATTTATCATTATGTTTTCCATATGTTTTTTGGTTTTCTAATATAAGAACACATGCTATATCAGAATTATTTATAAATGATTTACCTATAAGAATCCCCCCTCCAATTATATTAAATGTGTCTTGATCGAATATCTTCAAGGCAAATTTATCGTCAATTGTGTTCCTTTTCTCTCCAGTTTCATTATTAACAATGCTATAATTATCGTATAGTCTATCGTTGGAATAGAATGTATACATGGATTCGTAATATTATATTAATTATGAATCTATAATCAATTTATTGTCCATAGCTTTAAATATTTTATGTTGTATGTTTTGTCGTTGCAAAAACTCCATAATTAAATCAGGTAATACGGTGACCGTGTTCATATAAGTCCTATACTGAAATACACATATACTGGACATCTCGACATAATGGATGGAATAAAACCAATAAGCAGGAACAAATAGTATATCACCCGCCTCCAAGTCTAAATCTAAAACCTTAACTTTCCCAAAATCAGCTTTATACTGTTGTTCCACATTCCATGGATTTATTGGAGAATAATATTCTCCATTTTCGTAATCACTTTGAACATCTAAATACTTGGAATATTTCGGGGGAATTAACTTAATGCTGATTTTCCCTGATGTAATATAAAAAAATGTTCGGAATGTGTTATTGTATCTAAGGGGTGTGTTTGCTTCAACCGACCCGGAATAAAAATCATAAATACACCCGGAAAGCATTGGTGGGCGTAAAAACGTGTCGTTATATTTATAATGTTTATAAATCCCAGTTTCCTGTAGGAAATCACCATTATTCTCTGTTATAAATTTTTTATCCTTGTCCGTTTGAAATAGTTTTATTGCGTCATTACACGCGATCGGTAAATACAGTTCGTCTTTACTATTGCGTTCATTTATATTCCTAAGTTTAATATCAAATGCACCATAACTGTCATCTATTGCGGTTAACGTACAATTGTTGATAACCTCTGTTAATTCGGTCTTAAAAAGGACAGGTTGTCTTATATCACATATTTCTTCAAGTTTATCTTTTGTTGGGGAAACAATAGTATATACTTCCAAGTCATCGCTTGTTTTTAAATGATACAGTATATGCAAATAAAAAAATAATACAATACTAAAAATAAATAGTGTTATAAATATTCTCATCTACTATAATTATTATATAATCAATAATTGATTTTAGCGTATTATATTTCTTCAACCTTTGGTGCGATAAAGAATCTAATATAACTCGGGTTAGCATCTGTATTCAACCCGTCTAAAGAATACGATATTTTTAAGGGACTGTCCTTACTACAATGAACATTTACTTCATCGTTAATTTTACACATACTACAACAAATGTGAACCATGTTTATACCTACATGTTGAACAAACGTATCTCCTTCTTCCAAAGCTACGGCGTATTCGATAATATCTTCTTCCTTTATTTTTAAACACGCCACCCCTTCATCTCCCCTAGATGTCAGCTTAATAAAATCTAAGTTGCATGATATAATAAGAGTTTCACCAAACATCTTTAACTCGTCTATCATATTTTTAAACTCTGTAGAAACAATCGTTAAATCCATACTGTAATCAACTACAGGAATATCAACAATATCCCGTTCAATCGTCATCTGTGGTATATTGAACTCCTTTGTAATCAACTTATCTCCCCGAAAAACGATATTCAAAGTTGAGTTTTCATCGTTTGTTGTCATTTGAATAGTATAACCCGGGCTCCAACAATCTATAACATTGGATAACATTGTTGTATTTATGCCAATCGCAACGTTTTCTCCATTAATATATTCGCAAAACCAACCCTTATGTATGTTTGCTTCGGCTAAACAACAATGAGCTGAGTCCATGCCTTGTAAATACAAACCCTCATTATTTGGTGTAATATTAATATCATTTGTTATGCGTGATATTCCTTTAAACATAGCTATTAACTTCTGCACCTTATCCCCGTTTTGTAATATTACCTTCATTTGTGTATATTATATAATATCATTCATTTATGTATATTATATAATTTATCAATTTTCTTCACTAACACTGAGAGTAACATTTTTACCCCCCCTCCCCTTTTTAACATTGCTATTCTTAACATTGCCCTTTAATCCAGAAACATGTTTCTCTACATCGGTTACATCTACATCGGTTTCCTCATCCACCAACTTCAAATGTTCGGTTATAGCATTAATTCTAAGTTCGTGAGCACGGAGGATTTCCCACATCTGTTGACTAGGAGTACCTTGCAAATTTTTGGCTAAAGGGGTATCATTAAACATGGACATTATACATACATCGCTTAATATTTTTTGACATTATTTACGCAATCATTTTCATAGGTATAGTTTTATGATATTTGTAGTTATGTAATTTAAAATCGTCTAAAGTATATTTTTCTAAAACATCTTGTTTCCATATATTTAAAACGGGAAATTCTTTGGGTTGCAACTTTATCTGCTCAGTTAAAGCGGGGATATGCGGTATATAAATATGCGCGTCGCCTATGAAATGAACAAACTTGCCCGGTTTTAAACCACAGTGTTTAGCAAGCAAGCATGTTAATATCGAATATGATGCTATGTTAAATGGGACACCTAAACCAACATCACCGCTTCGTTGATATACGGCACACGATAATTCATTTTTGCTATTAACTATATAATGAGACGATATGTGACATGGGGGTAACACCATTTGATCCAACTGACACGGGTTCCATGCAGATAAAAATATCCGCCGTGACATTTTTTCGTTGGGATCTTTTAACATAGACACAATATTTTGTAATTGATCAACTCCCTTATTTGTATAATCCTCGTTACATCCGTTATATTCGGCATTAAAATGTCTCCACTGATGACCGTATATTGGACCCAAATCACCACTTAAATCATATGTCACATTTAATGTCTTTTTAAATGATTCCGATGCGTTATCGTTCCAGATGTTTACATTTTGGGATTTCAATATATCATTGTTTGTGTGTCCATTTACAAACCATAAAAGTTCCTTTATGCACGTTTTCCATGCCATTTTTTTTGTAGTTAATATGGGGACCTTATAATCGCTTAACCGGAATTCCATTTTCTCCCCGAATAAGCTCAATACGCTACCATTACGACCTGTCTTTTTCTCTCCATTATTAATAATTTTTTTAACCAAATTTATATATTGATATTCTGGTGAAAGTGCTTTACGGATATTCATGTAATTAAATAATGCGAAATGTTTTTAATTTCTTTTCCTAATTCATATGGACTCTATTACAGACAGTGTTAACACCTCAACCAGTGGATTCGTTTCAAGAGTTGCAAATGTCAGCACCCTTACTAAAAATAAAGTCATGAATGCTACACAATTTATTGCATTTGGTGCATTACCCATTGCATCGATTGATATGTTATCCAAGCATTTATTTAGCAATAGTAATCCCGAAGAAAAAGGTTCTGTTGAACTCTTTATTGAAATTGTTATACAACTCATTTATACTATTTTATTAGTAACGGTTGTATCTAAGATTATTTATGAGATTCCTACATATTCGGGAATGGAAATAGCACCACTTAATTACATTAATTTATCTTTGGGATATTTGATAGGAGCATTCTCGGGAAATCATTGCAATATTACCGATAAATACCTAGTAATAGCGGGAAGATTAAACGAAAGTTGGTCTGGTAAAAAAAATATTTATAACAAAAATAAGCAAAATGATAATGTGTCGGTTAGTAAGCCTATATCCGGAATCCTGAGACAAGCCCCGGTGCATCAAAATAGTAGAGCAGATGTAGGGAATACCATGGACCAAGCTATGTCCCCACCTATTGTTCCAAATGGTTCTCCTGCCCCTCCGCCAGAATTCCATAACAACAAATATAATCAAAATACGCAACCCGAAAATTCTATTACCGGTAATGACGATTTATCAAGCCAAGAACCGATTGCGGCCAATAGCGGGGGTGGTGGGTTCTCTAGTTGGTAATTAATTTATAACATCTTATCTAGGACTACTATAATCACCCGCATCATAAAATAAAGTATATGGGGATCCAAATATACTTTATTTTAAACTTAAAAATTCTAATAATGTTATTCGTCTTTGTTACTTAGCATAGCATCCTTTATCTCTACTACGGCACTTATCGTTTTTTTTATATCCATGCCTAGTTGGATGAGTTCGCTGATGTCACCACCACCTATCACATGTCTTGTAATATTAAAATATTCATCCAATAACTTATCATTGTTTTCATAATTAGGGTGTTGTTTCTGCCACTCTACTAGTTGCTTTATCTGTTTTCTAGAGACATCGTCTATCGACTTTTCTATTTTTATATTATTTTCATCTTTACCCCATTTGTTATTTTCCTTTACATAAAACTGCAACCGTTTTTTATCCGAACAATGAATGGGTCGTTCCATTGGATCCATATCTTTTAAATGATTCACAAATATATTACTGATTCCTTTGGCATATCCATGCTCCTTCGTATACAAAAGATCTTTAAATGATACCGTTAAATTATCAATAAAATCCTTGAAATTCATAGCATCTTTACATTCCTCGTTAAGAAATACATTAACCGTCATTTTCTTATTATTGCAATTATTATAATAATTATTTACACATCGTTCTTTAGACATATTCATCATTGTCTGTATTAATTGTTTTTGTTGATTTAACGCTGTATTTAACATTTCGGCAGTAATTTTTTCAGTTGGTGCACCGGTTATTTCCACTACAGACGCGCTGTCAATATTGTTTAAAAAAACACACTTATGTCGGTGTTTACATAGCCCAGAATGAAATTTATATTGTCTTCCACATGGACATTTGAATTTATTGAGGTTAGAATTGTGTTTTGTTACCATAACAGGTATTGCGTTTTTGGCGTTTTTTTCATTATCCATTTTATGTTTAGCTGTGCCGAGATGACGGGTGAAATCATATTTATTACACGTAGTAAGGTCACATTTTTTACAATTAAATATTTTAGGCGTTTTTTTCATTATCCTCCGTTATCCTATATATGGATAACAAAAAACGCCTAAATTGTTTTTGTTTTTTGTTGTGTTTTTTGTCATGTAGGTGTTTTTTGTTGTGTTTTTTTTGAACACTTCCTACACGGGACACCATAAAAACCAAAAATGGAAGATTCTCACACAAATTCTTTTCTATATTATGAGATCTGGACATTCCGTGGACATTTACAAATGTCCAGATTTAAAAATCCCTAGGATATATTTCTTAAAAATTTTCCAATGTAAATTGGATTATCAATAAATATATATATCTTCACCTATATCATAATTATATTCATATAGGAATCTAGCTAACTTATCAGGGTGGAAACAGGTTTGCATGAGTTCTTCTCTAAACGGTTTTATGCGTTCCTTTAGTTCTTGATAATCAATTTCAAAAATACCAATATTCCCTGACACGGAAGGCCAGTTAATTTTGGATTGATTTTCTTTGAGAATATCCATGGCATTATAATTCATAGACAAGAAGTTCCAAAATATTCTACTTGGATTTGCCTTTATAATATCAATTGCTTCGGGGTTAGACGATACCCAGCACCAACTTAGATGATCGATGTTGTCTTCAAAAAACTCTACACAATTCGGGTTTTTAGATGCAACCCCCCAAGTAATTTTATCTTGGTTTTGTCCGATTAGTTGTTTTGCCGAGTGATTGAGAGATAGGTCCCCCCACTGTATTTTTTCGGGATATTTCTCCAGGAGTTTCATGGCACCTTTATTAGAAGAAACGTTACGCCAATTAATCTTTTCAGGATTTATTTCTAACATGTTTTCAAGCATGTGGTATGCCCCTGTGTTTCCGGACAAAGTTCTCCAGTCTATTAATGCTGGGTTGGCTTCAAGCAAGGGAATAGCTTTTGAATTTCCAGATAGCACGGTCCAATCTATTTTATCTAGGTTATTCTTTAATATTTCTATGGCACCTATGTTTGCCGATAGCCACGACCAATGTATATTCGCGATATTGTTGGCGAGCATGTGCTCAGCGTTTGGATTTTCGGATAATCCGTGCCAGACTATTTTATCTGGGTTATGTTCAAGATATCTTATAGACCTTGGATTAGTAGATAATTCTCTTAGATCTAGTTTATCTTCGTCGACCCAGGAACATAATTTATATGGTGTTTTGTTAATATACAACTCGGAATCATATCGTATTTTAAACATATACCATAATAAAGAAAGTTGTCTTAAATCATATTGTTGAATTATATTAGAAGGGTTTTTATGATATATATATATATGTCCGACCTAACGAATTCTAGAGCACTTTATAAAAGGAAAATGGCTATTAAAAGAGCAACAAAACAGCTTGCGATGGATGAAGCGTCTGCATTACGTAAGGTTGTAAAACCACTCAATAATATACAAAAAGAAGACATTCTGCAAATATGTAATTTTTGTGATTCATCCGAACATCTGGTGGGTCGATATGATACAAATAACCATTTTATATTTACATGTGAGAAGGCTCTGAAAGCGTCTAATAAAAAGACTAGGCGCGAACAGTATCAAAAAAATTTAAACAAAAAATGGGTAAATCAGGTTTATAGAGACAATGTCGTCAATACATTTAACCCTGATAAACCTGTGTCCAATAACAATGATGTCGTGAGCCCAATCGAAAGAAAGAATCATATTAAAATATCAAAAAATGTGTTTGATATGGGTGATTAAATTGAAACAACTATATATATATATGTATAATATATAAAACATGTCTTGCATAGAATATCTGAGCCCGGGAATGATAGGTCGTGTAGTAAAAGAAATGAGTAAATATAAAATACCAGGAGAATTGATAGACAAGCGTTATCTATATGTTCCAATAGAGTTGTACCCATCATTGGAGAAGATTGCAGAACAAGCAAATAAAGATCCCTCGTTAATTTTAGATTTAAAATTTTACCCATTTAAGGTTCCGAGAATTTCATATCTATCGATGTCAGTTGATAGTATTTATAAAACTAACACGATCTTTAATGAAATTATAAAAAATATAACAGGAGATTGTTGTTTATGTTGTAGTTCATTTATATGTAACGAAAAATGGGTCCCATCAAATACCATAAACCAAATAATAGACGAGTTTAAAGATATAACAACCGTAAAGGCTAGGGCGGTAGAAATATATTGTTGTGATCGAATGCAGGAACATCGATTGCCAAATGGGTTGCCTGTCCAGGACTACCCTATTTCACAATATCTTTAAAAATTATATTAAATATTTGGAATTAATATAATTAATGATTGGAAAGGAGATATATGAATTACTCGATGTATTGGAAAAGGACACAAATTCGTCTGTAATCGATTTAACGTCATCTAAAATAAAGGGCTTTAAAAACGATATTTTACAACAGCTACAGTTAAAGGGTCCAAAACTCAAGACTCTGCATAAAAAATTAAAAAATTATAGATATTGTACAGATTTGCGGGATTTACAATATGGCTTTTACATTAGATGGATACCATTAACAAACCCGGATAAGATATGTTTAACGAATGGTGGGTTTGTATGTGATGTAAAATTATTAAACGGTAATTTAAATGTCCTCTGTAAAAATAGTCTTAATCGTTTTTTTCAGTTTAAGTTTGATGAGGTGATTATTTTTCAAAAAATATCAAACCAAGAAAATGTAATATTGGGGATATTGGATTATTTAGAGACTTAATTGGTAGCGTTAATTTTAATTCGTTTTGCCTTTTTAATTATAACAGGGGCTCCCTTTTTAATCGGTGTTTTCTCTTCTCCTGGATTGTTTTTATATGTTTTATTCATTCTTTTTGCTAACCGTTTTACAGGTTTTTTATACGCACCCTTTGAGAACAATATATAATCTACTAACGTATCGTGTGGTGCATCGACTAATTCATTAAAACGTTCACCGAGTTGGTCGATTAGTAATTTAGGTGAATCGTGTTTTGTAAATAAACCATATACTGGAGATATTTTACTATTAGCCTTGCTATAATTCCCCGATGCTATAATATAACATGATTCATATGCATTTGTGTTAATAAATGAAATATGTTTTTTTTTTAAATATGGTATTTGTGTCCTACAAACAACAATAATTGGAATATTATATATGTGAGCAATAATGCAAAAGTCTATTGGTGTTAAGTAATAATTAGAATGGGTTATTATGTCTTTTATACTTGTACCGTTTTTGATACCAGCGACTTGATCTTTCTTTCCTTCCATATTCATTGTAACAAGCACATCCTTAAATGTAACTCTTTGTGTGGAGTCAATGATACCCTTTGACAGTTCCTCGTATTTATCTACCAATGTTTCCAATACATCATCGATTGTGATATCTTGTTTAATATGGAGAGATATAACATCGCTCATTAACTGCCACGAACAGTAAAAATCATCTTTATACTCAACTATATCATATTCACCAAATCCCAATTCATTAAAGTTGCCATTTATTAATTTCATATCTTTTTTAACCGTAACAATGCAATCATTTACATTACGGGCCTTAAATTTATAAGAAATGGTAAAATTATTTTCAAATGGCAAAGATTTTGATGGTTTAGCGGTAATCCAATTTGTTTTATCTCCCACATAATTGTTTTTTTTATCAACGACGATATCTTCAAAATAACCCTCATATAGTAACCCTTCTAACAATATAATCTCGTCATCTCTTAAATTATATGATGTTTCGCGAAACGATAGGAATTTCGAGGAATTCAAAATAAATGTTCTAATGCGTGGATAGTTAATTAACTCATTCACGATTCTTGTGAAATATTCAACTTCGTTGTTTCTGCCATTAATTAAATTTGTTTTTGGCAAAAGTATCTTACATATATTATCGACGGGATCTGCTTCCTCGGCGGATATAACACACATTGTATTTTCCTCACATTTATCATTATCTAAATTAATACACTGTTCTATATTTAAAACACTATCAATGGAATCAATATTATATTCTACGAATGTAATATATTTTGCCATTACTGTTTTTACGATTCCGTTTATTCTACGAAGTTTATCATGAAATAATTCTATAGGAGATTTAATAATTTGTTGTATATTCTCAACGATTTCTTTATATTCTGTGTGTGAAAAGGTAATTCGTAATAGATTACGAAAGATATTATAAAATTTACTTTCGATCTTGATTTCTTTTATCTTTTTCATTCGTTTGACGTCTTTAGATTTGTCGGTTAGAAATGTTCTATCAAGGGTGTTATAATCTTTGGCGACGTTATTAGTTTCAACTACTTTAATGTCTGTCTCAACGCCTGGTGGATCTTCTTGATATGATTCTGGTTGTACTGCTATCATTTGATTTGTTTCCGTAACGATACCAATAATAATACCATCTGTTACGATTTTAAGCATTGGTTTGCAGGGGATTTTACCATTGGTTATATTATGTATATATTTTAGATTTGAAATTGTATCCACAGATGTATTCAAAAGTGCCGAATCGTGTACAAACGTATATGGTATTGTAATGTTAATAGCCGAAGGTCTGCATGGGATATATATATAAATTTCCCCACCCGGGGCATTTAAAAATAGACCACCAATAACGATTGAATTAAAATTCACGATTTGTTTGACTACTTTATACGTTGTATGTTTTTCTAATATTTTTACAATATCTTCGAATGATATACTTTCCTTGAATTGCATCGAATTAAATACGTCAATGCTGGGGAGAGGTTTACATTTTGTTTGAATATCATGCCAAATGTAAGTTAATATTCCCCCGACCTCAGGAAGCTCTTTTTTAATTGTATTAAAATCAAATAATTTTTGAATATTATATTCCTTTTTATTGATTCTCGTGTATTTATATATAGGTTCAAAATAACCATTCTGTGAAAATATAAGTATTGTCTTTCGTTTGACATCATATATATTATTATTATATGCATTAGTTGGGCATATTACTTGGATTTTAGATGTAATGTCGTCTCTCGGGGAATTAATAATAATCATATTGAGACCATTTTCGAACAGCCCGCCTAGTTCAGCTGGGAGTGAAATTAAATCCCACAAATAAGTATAATCTATTGTGGTATCATTATTCTCTATATATTTACCGAATGTCACAAATGCCGAAATAACACGTTTAAAATAAAGATTTGATTCGTATGACAGTTTGTTTTTACCCTTGGTTTCTTCGCCATCGTTAATTAAAAGACTGTTATATAATGCAGTATCTATGAACAAATCGAAATCTAAATCCACATCTTCTTTATAAAATGTATCAACTAGAGACCCCCCTTGTAATAAAATAAAATTGTCAATCGTTATTTTTTTAAGTATAGTTCTTTTAATTTGTTCTATGGTGGGACTAACATCGTTATATAACGATTTGTTTAAATTATCGAGTGCGTTATTGTTGGCCACGCCATACCAATCGGCCATACAAGAAATAAATGATTGTGTGTCGTGTCTCTCAACGCCTTTATGCAATAGACATTGTTGGTTTAGTTTTAACTGAGTATTAGACAGGGATTTTTGACAAATTTCACGACAATTGTATCCTAGAAATCGTTGTAATGGATAAGACAAATATCCCGTTTGTCCTATATTAAGAGGCCAGGCGTCAAGCAAAGGATTCTCACTTATATTAACCATTATATCTTCGTCTTCCACCTGTTTGTCGTCATCACTCTGGTTACACTTATTATATATTTTTTCTCGCGCGCGAGTTGGTTTGTCTCTTTTTGTTTTATTACCCTTGACCGATGACATATCAATATTACCTTTTTCGTCAAGATCATATTCGGGACCCGGTCCGTGTTTACTCTCACCAGTGGGTGCATACATATCATCGTAAACCATATCCTCCGTTGGATATTTGACAGTGTGTTTTTTAAGTTTTTCATTATAATAACCCGGTTTCTTTGTTTTCTCGTCTATTGTCTCTTTTGCCCACCCAGATGTGCTGGCTCGGGTGAAACAACACGGAACACAAAGTCCGTCAGGGTGTTTTTCCGAAGGTTGAAAACTAGGAAACATTGGTTTATATACCATTAAATTATCTGTTACCGTATCTACTTTATGAAACCTTGTATCCGTGAATTCCAAAATGCGTTTCCCGGCCGGAACCGTTGTGGTGTTTGGTGGCACCAAGGCGTCCCATCCACCACACGTTCCTTTATTTATTTCTTCTAATGATAAAGACCGAGATTCACCTTCTTCATCGCTTAGGCACCAGAAACGGGGACAAATGTAGTGATATTTTTCATCACCAGTTCCATATGTGACGTGTTCGTCATATGATTTTGTTCCAGATTTATTGTCCTTTGCATCAATGTACCCCTTTTCGGCCGTTGTTAATAACATAGGTTGTTTGGCGTATTGTGACGGACATGATTTGGAATAGGAATTATAACCCGCTGTGTCTGTTTTCAGGAAGAGTCCCGGTTGAAGTTCCTCTTTACGATTTATAAAAATATTACCATGTCCCCTAACAGTAACCCCCGTTAGGTCTACTTTGATATCGTCTTTTGATTCTCCTTCTTGTTCCTTGGGGACGGATTTTTCTTCTTGTTCCCTGGGAATGGATTTTTCTTTAGTAAGGTTTTCTATAGAAAGAGTTGTTGTCAAATCATTTAATGCGGCAAAATCCATATCCCCAAATTCATCATCTACTTTGTCTTGCGTTGGAGCCACACCTATTTCTATATCATCTAAGTTGAAATCATCATCCTCCATATCATACTCATCGTCGTCTTCACTACTACTGTCTAAAAGCAATCCCATTTGGATATCTTGGATTTCGGTTTTCCCCATTGATTTGGTCTCGCTATCCTCGTCTACGCTATCCTCGTCTACGCTATCCTCGGCATCCTCGTCTACGCTATCCTCGCCAACGCTGTTCTCTGTTTGAGCAATCAAGTCAAGAAACAAATCTAATTCAGCTTCGGTTTTCCTAACATTTATCTTATGGTTTGTAAGGTCTTCTACTATAACATCTGGAAGTTGTTCTACGCCTGCACACGTTTCCATTATTGTTTTGGATTCGATTGTGGTAGATCCATCGTCTAGTATAAAGCGAATCAACGAATCAATATAAACGAAAAACTTATCAATATAATTTATATCATTAACCAACGATATTTGGAATGTAGTTTTAAAATTTGTCATATTTTGAATTATAGAAACCGGAAATCCCGTGTTTGTTCGAATGGTAATTTTTTTATTTTCAAATAAATCAGTTGCAATGTTTATTTGTCGTGCCCATTTAGCGTAATAATCAATGGCTTCGTTTTTATCCAATGTAAAGTTAATTATTAATTTTTGAATGATTTCTTCCTTGGACGAATTATTTTTTCGCATATCATTAATTAGTGTTTCAATAGCGTCAAATTTATTATAATTAGATACACGTTTATATTTCATGTTAATCTGATTATTTTGATCGACTATTTGGGTTTTATCCGTTGTAAATATAGTGGATAAACACGATAAAAATGGTTCAAGTTGAATTTTCTTTCTCAGTTTTAATACAGATGAATAAGTGAATTCTATAATTTCAATATTGGGAGAATTCAATGCATCAAATGTTTTGTAAGTGTAACCACTTTGTTCAAGATATACCTTAATTTTGTCCAATAACGGAGGATTGATGGATAACTTAATAACATCTTCTATTTGTTGAATATTATTAATCTTATCTAAAAGTAATGTCACAATAACGTTGCCATTGGATTCAAATTCGCAATCGATTAAATAGTTGGTATCATTAAATGTATATTCCAAGTAATATGCTACTCGTTTTTTTTTGGCAATCCGTTTACTAATATATATTATCTTACTTCGTGTATTTTTATTTTTAGTATATAAATATGGTATTTTCTTACCATTTTTAGCAATGGCGTCGGTGTAAAACCTATATACATTATCGTGGCCGCCGCCCGGATTATATTTAACCATGGGGACTTCAATTGTGCTATGAAGTAATTTAAAAATAAGCTCAAGTGGTATATTCATTGTCTGGGTGGGGTGTATAATAAATTTTAGTTTGGTTATTCCCGGCGACGAATCGTCATAATTTATATGTGATGTTTTATTGTAAAAAACGTCGTATAGTAAATCGACGCGTTCATTGTATATGTCGAATGCTTCATTTAATAATTTCTCTTGGTCTTCATATAGTTTTCTTTTTTTTATCTTTAATTCGGCAAGTGTTTTAACGCCATAAAGTGAGACCAAAACTGGGAAATATATGTTTAATAAATAATTACCGGGCAACGCCTTGTGGGGTGCCTTATCTTCCTCACTCAATAAATTCCACTGCTTAGAGAGTAGCTCAGTAATTTCCTTAGCGTTTAATTCCGCGTTATCTCCCTTTATTGTTTCCACGACTTCTGGTTTATTCTGGTAGATTTTAAAGGCTTTATTGTCTGTATGTTGGAGAACGTCTTCTGCAAAGCATGCATATATAGTATTATTGCATAGTTTACCATATTCAAATAATAGATTTGATTTTTCAGTGGTCACCAACTGTTCTACATCTTTTGACAATACTCTGTCGACGACATTACAATTGTATGGATTGGCAATAAACGGGTATTGTTTTTTCTTTATGATTTTCTGACCAATGGGTATTGTATAGTCAACTGGCGAGCCCCATTCAATATTGTCAATCGATAAAAAGTCTTCATAACCGAATGAATCTTTATCACTGTCTAATAAGTCACAAACACTATTTGTATTTGTTTTTTCACATCCGTTATCAATAATGTTTAGTAACATTTGACAAATACCATCTTTTGTTAATTTTATTGTATCCATCTGTGTTAGCCGGTCGTATAGTATAGCAGGATTGATGTGTGTTTCAATAATGCCAAATAGATATAACTCAGCTGTAGATGATGGTATGTTTGTGTATTTGATAATTTTGTTTTTAACGGTAGATATAGTGTCGTCGCTGTGCAAATAACCTCTTACAATAATCACGTCGGGTTTTAAATCGGTTATTACCTTAAGTTCCTCGTCGTTAAATACTGGACTAGAATCGTCATCTTGTAGGTTCCATGGATATTCCGGATTTATCTTGATCTTTCCTGCGAAGATATATACTGTCTTTACGTTTTCACCTATTATATGATTCACCTTAATAACATTTGTCATACTATATAAATATATCTATAATATTTATATAAAATGATCATAAATATTATAGCTGCTGTTACACGTCGGGGAGGACTTGGGCTAAATAATCAAATTCCTTGGAATTTGAAATCTGAAATGTCAAACTTTAAAAAATTAACAGTGGGCGATGGTAACAATTCGATAATAATGGGAAAGAATACATGGAAAAGTTTAAATGGAAAACCTCTTAAAAATAGGAAAAATATTGTTATATCATCTACGTTAAACGATTTCCCAGACGATGTAAAGGTTGTTGGTTCCTTAGATGATGCATTGGGGTATTGTAAACAAGAAAAAATATATAAGAATTGGATTATTGGGGGTGCTCGCATTTACGATGACGCATTATGTAATTATTTTATATCTAATGTGCACATAACACGGATAGAAACCGATATAGTGTGCGATACATTTTTCCCACACATACACACCAATTATAATTTATATAGGGTTGATAAATGGATGGTTGAGAATGATACATGGTTTAGGTTTGAAAATTATAGAAATAAAAATTTATCTACGCAAATTCAAAACGCTATAAACATTCGGCATCCGGAAATAAAATACCATTACAGGTCATAATAAGGATTATCTGTTATTTTCATGCCACAATATTCCTGAGGTTTGGCGGAATAATCTATAGGTGTATACAAATTGTGTTTTTTTGCTATAGTTAGTAAAAATTTGAAATTTTCCCAGAATTCATCATTATGTCCTATTGATTTTGTCATAATATGTGATAACTCGTGGATGCCTACAAATGATAGTGTGTTTTCATCGATAAGATTGTCACCTTCCTTTGTTACGGTCGTACAGAATGCCATTTTCTCTCCTTTATTTTCTGAATACGCTGTATATTTACTAGTGGGTAATATTTCACTTATTGTTTGTGGTCTAAAATTCTTGTGCAACCGTTTAACATTGTCCTGTGTAGGATACTCCTTGTGAGCAATTGTAACAATTTTTTGTAATTTTTCTGTGACCTTTGCTAAAAGATTTGCTACAAGTTTTAATTTTGGGCGCTCTCTAACGCAGTATTTCTTACCGTCATAATCAGAAATGATACATTTTAGATTAAATGCATCCGATTCTAGATATATTTTTAAAATAATACCTATTACAAATGCGGCTAATATATAACCTAATAATCCAATATCATTTTTCATTATAATATATATTTATTATTTAGTTTGAGCCACAGCCTATCTCCAGGGCCCGGCGGTTATGATCGGGGCCAATCGTGCTACCATTCCAAGGTCCGGTTTCAAGTTGGGGGTTTGCGGGTTCAGATCTAATCTGTAAATTGGCATTTCTAAGACTTTGACCGACCGTATTGATTCCTATATGAAACCCGGCTTTCAGGAGGCTTACATTAGCTATGTCTCCTGCTCCACCCGGGTTCATCTTTGAGAATTCATTATGGTTATCGGTTGGAAGTAGAGATTTTGGATCAACTATAGATTGTTGTGTGCAATTTTTGGGGAGACCCTGCATTTCCGTATTGATTCCATTTATCCGGGCCGGACCAGAATTTTGCCCTAAAGGATCTGCCGGGGCAGCCACGTTGGATTGAACACCAGACGCTCCGACCATTTGTGTAGTTGGCGGTGATGATCCCGGGTGATCCGGGCCGCCTAGACCGTTTGATGTCATACCCGATAACGTTATGGATTTCTTTCCGGAATACATGTTTATGAAGTAAATTAGAACTAATGCTGCAATAACGGTGAATATAACCATGTGATTGCTACATAATTTGGACAATGTTTTGGATAACTTCATTCTATAAAATTAGCATATAAAAAATTTTTATGATATGTTAGTTAATTAATCATTCTGGGATAAATTCAACTCCTCGTTACTAAAATCTGTGTCTTCTTCATCGGAACTATTATCTGTTTCCTCGAGCATATATAAAGCTTTTATTCGCTTAACTTCCAATATGGCGGTCAGCGCCTGTTGTTTAGCAACCCTTGCCCTTCGCTTAACTTCTTTATATATTTCCATATATACCTCATTGGGCTTTTTCAAAGATAATCGATCGTCGGTTTCATTGGGTAATTGTAATTCAACCTCCGGTAAAGTTAAACTATCCTCTAAATAATCTTTTGTATCGCTATTTATTGCTAAATCTTTTAAAGAAACCGGCGCTTCTGTTGCCATGGGCGCTTCTGTTAGCACTGGCGCTTCTGTTTCCACCAGCGCTTCTGTTAGCACTGGCGCTTTTGTTGCCATGGGCGCTTCTGTTAGAACCGGCGCTTCTGTTGCCACCGGCGCTTCTGT
>TARA_B110000046_G_scaffold60906_1_pt1 | contig 24728 bp, 13 predicted proteins | sample TARA_B110000046 | Tara Oceans TARA_B110000046 (sample SAMEA4397157) | marine metagenome | biome: Polar Biome; feature: [DCM] deep chlorophyll maximum layer (ENVO:01000326); material: water (ENVO:00002006), including particulate matter (ENVO:01000060) such as... | depth 40 m
TCACCTTGACCCACAGTGTAACCGTCACCATCAATATCAAATCCTTCATCTATTTCACCATCACAATCGTTGTCAATACCGTCTTGAATTTCTTCAGCACAAACTGTTACAGTAAAAGTCTCACTAGGGCCAAAACAAGAGGTTCCGTTATAGGTAACTGTTGCTGATACGTTGACAATTCCAGTAATTGGTATAGATGATGAGTTGGTTGCAAAAAAATTAAAAATATCCCCTTCTCCACTTAATCCAGCTCCAAAATCAATATCTGATACCCAATCGTACGTTATGGTTGCGCTATTGTCTGCTGTGTAAGGATAAAAAACAATCTCTCCAAATTCACCATTCATTAAGACCATATCATTTATTGGTTCTAATTCAGGAGAAGGTACTACAAGCACACTTAGTTGAAAAACGGACCCTACACAACCACTAGATGAATAAGGAGTGACCTCATAGACAAGACCATAAATATCTGAAGTTAAATTTACAAGAGTTTGACTTATTTGTGATTGATTATTATTGGACGAACTTTGACCTGTAATTATAGAAGTGTTTTCCTGAACAGCCCAAGTGTAGGTGGTTCCATCTGGAACTAGTGTAGTTGGAGGATTGTTGACAGGGTCAAACACAAATGTATCTCCTGAGCATATTGTTATTTGTTGGTAAGTAGGAATTACAGGAGGATAAATTGTTGCATTATTATCATCACAATCGCCTTGGTTTTCTGTAAAGCCATCCCCGTCATTATCAATATCGGAATCGGTAATAATTTGCCCTTGAAAATCAGCGACCATCCAATAATCACCTACATTCACTATGGTTTTTAAACCTACTGTGTTAAACTCGCCTGAAATGATATCTGTGCTTGTAAACTCTAATGGCATATCTCCACCACCAACTGCAACTGGAAACCCATTAGCTTGTAGATTAAATGACAAAGGCGTAAGTGGATCTCCATCCATTACATACACATAAATAACATCGCCAAAACAACAATTATCTGGACCGTCTGGAAAAACTAATGTGATGTCATTTGCGTTTACAAATACAAATGAATTTGGTGTTAATTGGACGCTTGTTCCATCATTCCAAACTTGGTAGTTATCCCAACCATTAAAATTCATTAAGCCTTGTGAGCCTGACAATGCATCTACATAGGATTTTGTGACTGCATCTGACCCATCTGTTGGATCCAAGAGATTTTTTATTTGCTGTTGGCCAGCAGAGTTATTTTCTGTAAGAACAGACTGTAAATTAGGTGTTGTTGATGTAGCATTGCCACTGTTTTCTGCATACATTGCATAGGGTACACTTAGTAGTTGTGTGGTGCCCATAGCCACATAGCCATTGCCTGTATCAAGCTCTATCCCTAAGTAATAACTTCCCAATGACCAGTCTAGTTCTGAGAAGGTGCCTGTATTGGCTGTTCCTTGTCCTATAACTAAGTTGACCTGTCCTAAATCGTCCGTAGGTACGTAGTGCGTTTCTGTAAATATAGGGACTGCTGTTTGTGAACCTTGCATCACATTAAACTTAAAATACACATTTGTATTTACGATTAAGTCTCCCGAGCTGTTTCTTACCGTAGCTTGGTAGTTAAACCCCTGTGGGGCTTGCGCTTGGAGTGCTGTTGTTATTGTGAGGGTAAGGAGTATGAGTAGCTTTTTCATTGCTTGATTATTTTATACGTATTGGTTTGTTTTGAATCTTTTGTAGTAACTGTTATAAAGTAAGTGCCTGTGGTGAGAGTCTGTACACTCAAGGGCTGCTCTTTTTGATGTTGGGTTTGTAGAATTTGTTTTCCGCTAATATCTGTTATAGCCACTTCAAAGAACTGTTCTGTGGGGTGGGTGATGTATATGGCTTCTGTTACTGGGTTTGGATAAATCTTGACTTGTAATTGTAGCTCAGGAGATTCTGTATTTAGAGTCGATAAATCCAAAGACGGATAATAACCATTACCCAATTGATAGCTACCGTCTTCATCGGTCATGGCACCTACCACCACTTCGCCTGCGGTATAGCTGAGTTTGTTGTTTCCGTTTTCAAAAGTTTGGCCCCCTGGACCAATAACTTGTTTGGAAATCGTTGGCTGAGCATAGGATGAAAACCCTAACAGTAAAAAAACTAATATGAAGTAACGCATTGTTAAATTGGTTTATTACTCAAAGATAATAAAAAAGAAGATAATTTGTTATTAACATAAAAGTTAATACCACAAGTATTATGTCAACGTGTTACGTTTCTCTATAGAGAGAGAGATAATATATAATATATATATTTTTAAATCCTATCATAGAGAGTAAAAATCGACATTCCGACATACATACTTGGTTATCAGCACTTTATCCATGTCGATACCATGTCGACTTTGCTATTTCATGTCGATTTACCAAATAAATGCCACCTCAATTAACAATAAATGCAGTGTAAACTCCGTAAAATCATGGTTTTCATCCGGGGGGTGTATACACTAAAACCAACTAAATAGAAACTCGATACGGAATTTATGATGAAACTTACAGTAGACACTGCTCATAACTGGCCTGTGAGAAACATAATATATAAAATCAGTAGGTTATAATCAACTGTTAATTATTTAGATAACACTAATAATGCAGTGTGAGGTGTGTGCAGATTGTGACTTTTTATCGTTCCTGTGGTATTTAATTGTGCCAAACCATGGGGCTATATATCAATTTCACAGCCAAACCTCAAAAAAGAAAAACGATCTTTAAAAGTAATAGTGGGGTGTAGTTTTGTATACTTAGGCTGGATTTTTTGGCGTTTTTCTACTGGCAGACTATAATTACTGCCAGTTTTACTGCCAGTAAATGGGCTTATTCTGCCAAAATTGTTACTTTTGAGTTATTATTAACTATGGTAGTTGAGGGGCTAAAGTAAGTCTCTAAAGGGAGAGTTTTAACCATAAAAAACCCTCTCATTTCTGAAAGGGTTACTAGTAGCGGGAGTAGAAAATTTATCTAACCAACTCATTAAAGAATTAAAGCAATTTGAATTTATAAATAACGACTATAAATCATAATAATTAGAGTTCGATTCTCACGGACACCTAAGGTAGCTGAACCGTTATTAAAATTTAGTTGCGGATTGGTTAAAATTTGATTCTCCAATTCTTCAAGCACAATTTCAGGAAATAGCTGGTCATAATTACGTAATTCCCAAAAGGAGGTTCTGTAAAATTTAAAAACATCCATAAAGGAGTAATCAAAACGGCCCCCGGCTTCCAGAAGCCATTGGTCATTTAATTGGTAGTCCATTACAAAGTACATTCCTAAGTCATACATCTGAAAATCAGGGATCAACCGTCTCACACCCGTTTCGGGATTTGCAACGTTTTTTTGATACTTCGCCATGAGCCCTGTTTTTAATACAATTTTATCAGACAAAGGTGCATCTAGATCTAGCAAAACGGTATGCGTATCTAATTGTAAATCTGATGCAGCGTTCTTTTTGTCATCCCCACGCCTGATGTCAAACTCAAGCCGATTGTTTCTTTGAAAATCGTATTGGATGCTAAGTTTTCCAAAGTTTTCAAACCGTTTAAATCCTTTTATAGTTGCCAAAAGATGGGTGACATCTTGCCTAGGTGCATTGATCGTATATGTGAAATCGTTTATAATTAGTGGTACATCGCTGTCGATGGCTCTAATTTGATCTTGCGCACCGCCCAAATGTGAGGCCGCTAAAATTCCAATCTCATTTTTAAAGATTGAATAATACCCCTCAATACCATAGTCAAAACGGTTAAAACCTACTTGTAAAGAAGCACTTCTCTCAAAAATCCCTGTATTGCTCAATACATAGTCGGGAGCTTCAAAATCTCCAAAGCGTTTTAAGGATCCTTGCAGGGTTGCATACCATCCATTTTGATAACTTTTAGTCAATTTTGAGCTCAACGAGGCGCCACGCCCATTACTAGTTGCAGTCATCAAAGTTTTGCCATACAAACTGTCTTTTACCGGAACTTTAGAAGCTTCAGCAATAATTACGCCCCCTACAGCATCTCCACTGTATTGAAGTGCACCAGCTCCTTTTATGACGGTAAGGTTACTGACGGAATTTATGTCAATATTAGGTGCGTGTTCTGCCCCCCATTCTTGGTCTTCCATCCGCACCCCATTATTAACGATGACCACACGACTGCTGTGAAGTCCATTAATCATTGGTTTTACGACCGTGCTCCCTGTATTTAGTGACGATACACCACTCAAACTATTTAGAGCATCACCAAGAGAGCCACTATTAAAACGCTCCAACTCTTCTTTGTTAATAGTATTCTCGAGAAGTGTTTTGGATTTGTCACTGTACGCTTTCCCTTCAATCGTAATTTGATTGAGTTCTTCAATATGATGCTCTAACTTAAATGACTTTTTGGTATTCCCAGAAATTCTAACAGTAAATCCTTTTGTCAAACAATAGGGGTGTGAAACCTGTATGAAATAGGTGTCATTACAAAGGTTTGAAAAAGAAAACTCTCCATCTAAACCCGTCTGAACAGTTTGTTCAGTGTCTGCAATAATAAGGGTGATTCCGATGAGCAATTGGCCATCGTGAATATCTGTTACTGTACCTGAAAGTGAGTTGTCACAATCTTGTGAAAACGTTATAATACTGCTGAATAGCAATAATACTAATGCATAGCTGCGCATATAAATTCTTAATTAATATTAAACGTGTTTGTTCGTATATTAAGAAAATACTGGGGGGCCGCGTAACTGATTATTTGTTAAGGTAGAGAAGTATAATTGTAATGGGGTATAGGTTGTACTGACCTTAACAGAAATTTGTGCTAAAAGTAAATCAGGATATTTAGCAATATCATAGTTGAAAGATGTAATATGGAAAGCACATATTTCGCAATTCTTTTCAGATTTATGTATGTGAGTACTCAGGTTATTACAAGTATCACCTTCATGCCCTTCAATCATATGGCTAAACTGAATTGCAGTCGGAAGTATTAAAGCTAATAAAAGCAATAACGCAGCAATATTTTTTCCAAGTTGATTGTCAATTTATTTTAATTTCTTGTCAAATGTAATTTTATATTATGTGCGCTCAGGTTTACCTCTTAACTATGAATAAATTATCATGTTGAATAATACGGTTTCGTCATAAATTGTATATTTGGTTTCGTTTTAAAAGTTACTTATTTATCATTAATGATTAAAAATACAATCAGAAGTCTCGTTTTTCTAGCAATTTTCATTGTTAGCAACCCCCTCCATGCCCAATTTTCTAATATTCCAGGAACTCCTTTTGTTAAAAACTTTACGGAAGAAGCCATCAATAATGATTTAACAGTTTTTGACATTTCTCAAGGCAAAGATGGGGTCATGTATTATGCGACGCCTGCGGGATTGTTAGAATACGACGGCGTACGCTGGAAGAATTATAAATATAATTTTGAATCGGATTTACGTTCCGTTTTATATAAAGATGACTCGCATATATACACCTCAGGTCACGGTGGATTTGGGTATTGGTCTAAAAATGATATAGGTACCTTAGAGTATACCAGTTTGTTTTTTAAACAACCTAGTCAACAAGAGCCTTTATCACCTATTTTTTCAAGCATTCAAGAAATTGATGGTAAAATTTTATTTCAAACATTTCAGGAAATAGTTATTTATGATCCCATTACAAATGCGTTAGATTCAATAATTGCAGTAAAAGGGTTTAACTTATTATTTTCATCAAAAGAACGTGCTTTTATCCAAGATTCAGGAAGAGGACTCTTTGAAATACAAGGGACAGAACTTGTATTAATTGAAGGGACAGAAAAAGAAGATATTCATATAATAAATATCTTTGTAAAAAGCCCCGGAGCGCTTTTAATCGTCACTAAAAACAAAGGTGTTTGGGGATGGGAAGAAAATAAACTTACAAAAAAAGACTGGGAAATAAACGACCTTATAGAAAAATATTTAGTTAGTGATGCTCAAGAACTACAAAACGATAAGCTTATTATTGGAACAATCAGAAAAGGAGTGTACGTTCTTTCATCAGAAGGAAAAATTCTTTTACATGAAGAAAAGAGCAGTGGACTATTAGTCAACACTGTTAGAAAAGTTTATTTAGACTCGAGTAGCAATGTATGGCTCGGGATGGAAAATGGGTTAAGTTATATTCAAATTAATAGTAATACAAATTATCTATTGGATAACGAGGGCGATTTTGGTACTGTTTACACCAGTCATTTAAAAGGCACATTGCTCTACTTAGGAACAAACCAAGGGTTGTTTGTAAAAAACATTTCTATCCCTAATTCTAAGGCACAGATCGTTGATGAAAGTATTGGGCAAATATGGGAAATAGAAGAAATTGATGACCAGATATTGGTTGGCTCGCACGAGGGGATATCAATTCTGGAAAATAAAAAATTAAGATCCATTCATAAGGAAGGTGGTGCTTGGGTATTTAAAAAACATCCAAAAATAGATGACATCCTTTATGTTGGTTTTTACTCTGGAATTGGTGTCTACAAGCGCATTAATGGGAATTGGGTATTTCAAAAAAAATGGACTACTTATGGTGAGTCATCCCGTTTTATGGAGTTTGACAAATATGAAAACCTATGGGTGACGCATCCAGCTAAAGGCTATTATCGATTAAGCTTATCTAATGATGGTATAGATCTAAAAGAATTTAAGTTTTATGGTGTAAAAAACAAGCATGTTGAAACTTACGCTTATATATGTAAAATAGATGGCGATTTGGTTTTTCATAATCCTAGCGGTTTTTTTAACTATGATCCCATTGATGATTCTTTTGTGCCTCAAAAATATACAACTGAGTTATTTAAAAACATAAATGGGATTAATAGTATTGTTCAACATGAAAATGTCTTTTGGTACTCAACACCAAAATATTTGGGCTATGTTCTAAGAAATCAAAATCAATTCAATAATATCCGTAATCCGTTTTACTCTGTACGAAACAAACACCTCAATGATTTCAATAAGTTCGAAAAGATTAATGATTCAATTTTTGGAATTGGGATTAATAACGGAATCATTTTCCATAATATTAATCAGCTCGATCTAGACTCAAAAAAGAAGCCTCCTTCCATTCGGTCTGTTCAACTGATTAGCAAAACAGATACGATTATTGCTCCCATTAGTGGAAATAAAATATTTGAAGTTCCTCACGACAATTCTTTTATCAAAATTGGTGTCGCGTTGCCCAAAACACCTTTGGCTAATTCATATAAAATTCAATACAGATTAAATGGCTTAAATAATGAGTGGTCTAGTTGGGATTATATTTCAGAATTGAATTTCCCTGGGTTATCCTCTGGAAACTATGTTTTAGAATTGAAATCTGGAGGCGTTAATGACACGCTATCCGAAGTGGTTAAATTAGAGTTTTATATCAAATCCCCATGGTATGCAACGAATGTGGCATACGCTTTTTACCTATTGTTATTCCTATTAATAAACTTTATTTATCGGAGCTATTTTAAAATAAAAAGTAAAAAACAAATAACGATTTTAAAATTAGAAGAAGAAAAAAAGTTGCACCTCCAAGAAGAAAAATTTAAGTTTGATAGGCTGGAGTCAGAACAAAAGTTGCTTATTTTGAGGGAGGAAAATTTAAGTTTAGAAATTAAAAAGAAAAACACTGAATTAGCCTCTTCTACATTAAATAACATTAAAAAGAACGAGTTACTTACCAATTTAATAGAAGACATTAAGGAAATTGATAAAGACGTTCTAAACAGTTCATTACATCCACCAATAAAAAAGGTAATAAAGAAAATTAATAGTCATCTTGTTGATAAAGACGATTGGCTCACTTTTGAGCTTCATTTTAGAAATGCACACGCAGACTTTTTTGATAAACTAAGAGACAAACATGCTGACCTGTCGTCCATCGAAAATAAATTATGTGCGTACCTCAAGCTAAATCTATCTTCAAAAGAGATTGCTTCCTTATTAACCATCTCTATCAAAAGCGTAGAACAAGGGCGTTGGCGCCTGCGCAAAAAACTAGACTTACCTAAAGACTCTAGTTTAGTTAATTACATTCAATCTTTTTAATGCAATAAGGTTTTAATTTTATTAAAACGTTGTAATACAGATCTCTAATTTTTTTATGTAGAGGTTTTGTAGAGGGTTTCTCACGCCAATTTGGAGTTTTGTAGATGTGTTTTTTTAGACTTAACTGCTGTTATTTACAACATTTGTAATCATCTAATTTTTGTGTTTTGATGATCAGCACTTAAGAATTTAGATGTATTAACATTAACTAAAAATAGCTTATTATGAAAAAGATTACTTTATTACTAACAATGCTATTTACAGCATTTATTTATCAAGCTCAGGGGCAAATGCTTTTTGATTTTGAAACTAATACAACTTCGGGTGGTTTTGGAAGTTGGGGATCTGCAGCTTTTACTCAAATTGCAAACCCAGATGCAAGTGGTATCAATACTTCTGCAAATGTTGGGGAATTTTCGCATGATGGAACTGGTGGATTTGTAGGAATAGAATCAGATGGGAGTTTTGATAATATTAACTTTAACACAACCCCTACTATTAAATTAAAAGTATGGGTTGATGAACCAGTCGCTTTTATTTGTAAATTACAAAACAACCCAGATTGGGGTCAAAATACTGAGTTAACATATCAAATTAGTCAGGCAGAAACAAGTCAATGGATTGAATTATCTTTTAATTTCAGCAATGTCACAGCAACTAATTTTAATAGAATTGTTCTATATTTTGATGGAGCAAATAGCATTCCTTCTGGAGCAGGGCATAAATATTATTTTGATGATATTGAGAAAAGTTCTGTTTTGCTTTCACCTACTTGTACAGATGGTATTCAAAATGGTGATGAAACAGATATTGATTGCGGAGGTACAACTTGTAATCCTTGTCCACAAAAATTAACAAATTTTAATTTTAATTTTGATACAGATACTCCACTTCAAGCTGCTGAAAGTGCAACATTTAATGACGATGCTATAAATACTGTTACTGATGGTATTAATTCATCTGCAAACGTTGGCGAAATCACGGGAATCAATGCTAGTTGGTGGTCGCAGTTAAGATATCAATTTGATGACGGAATAGATTTATCTACATTAGATAGAGGTTTTTCAGTAAAAGTAAAAGGGCCAAGAGCATTAGCAGTTACTATAAAAATAGAAGGTTCTGAAGAACATGCTGAAATTGCTAATTACACGACTGCAGGAGTATGGCAAACACTTACATTTGATTTTTCAGCTTATAGCTCTACTAGCAACACCAAAATAGGTATGTTTTTTGGTATTCAAGAAGATGCTACAGCTTTCCCTGACGCAAACGATAATGTCTTTCAGATAGATGATTATGTGTTTGGAGCATTTGCGTCTTTAGGAGTTGAAGATTTAAAAATTGAAGGGCTATCTGTGTATCCAAATCCAACAACTAATTCTTGGAATGTTTCTACAAATAATGTACGTATTGATTCTATAAATGTATTTAACATCCTAGGAAAAAGAGTCATTTCCTTAAAGCCTAATACTATGTCAGCAACGATTGACGCGACGAACCTAACCACTGGGATTTATATCACTAAAATCCGTACTGAATTAGGAACGGAAACTAAAAAGTTGATGAAACACTAGTTAACACAATTAAATTAATTACAAAACCCCTGACTTTAATTATTAAGTCAGGGATTATTTCAGAAATAAACAAACTGGAACCAGTAAATTATTTAAGCTAAACTAACTAATTATTATGAAAACAAGATTCTTAGATTATTCAAAAAAACTTAAGAAAAAAAATCTACTTACATTAGCATTCTTACTTTGTATGAGCATCGGTTTGGCTCAAACTTCAGTTTCTGGAAATGTATCTGATGCCGTAACAAAACAACCGATTCCAGGGGTGACCATGCTAGTCAAAGACACCACTAAAGGAACAACTACAGATTTTGATGGTAACTTTTCTATTGAAGTTTCAACAACTGATATCCTAGTGATTTCTTATCTAGGCTATTTGACTCAGGAAATAGAAATAAATGACAAATCAACCCTTTCAATCACACTTCAAGAAGACACAAGCGAATTAGATGAAATAATTGTAATTGGCTACGGAACCAAGTCCAAAAAGAAATTAATCTCAGCAGTTTCAACCGTTGATGAGGAAACCTTAAAAAAATTACCCGTTGCTTCTGTAAGTAATGGTCTAGAAGGATTGGCTTCAGGGTTGTTTGTGAGACAAACTTCTGGCGAGCCTGGGTTTAGTAACTCTTCCTTTGAAGTAAGAAACTTTGGTAGTGCATTGGTCATTGTTGACGGTGCTCCCGGAGATATAAACCAACTTGAAGCGAATGAAATTGAAAATATTTCAGTATTAAAAGATGCGGCGGCGGCGGCTGTTTATGGAGTACAAGGGGGTAATGGAGTCGTTTTAATTACTACTAAAAAAGGAAAATTTGGAAAACCTAAACTAACCTATAGCAATCAATTTACTTACACCTCTTTGACATCTTATCCTGATTTTCTAACATCTGCACAATATGGCGAAGTTTTAAATGAAGGATTAAGAAATTCCAACCAAACCCCTGCCTATACAGAGGCTGAAATTGAATTATTTAAATCGGGAGCAGATCCTATTAATTATTCAAATACCGATTGGAAAAGTATGGTTATAAAAGACTGGGGATTTCAACAACGTCATAATTTAAACCTTACAGGTGGTACAGATAAAGTCAACTATTTTGTATCTGCTGGGTATCTAGATCAAGGGTCTAATTATAATGCAGACGTACTTTCATATCAACAGTACAATTTGCGTTCTAATCTTAATGCAAAAATTTCGAATGATTTACAATTAACATTTAATTTGGGTGCTCGTAGAAAAATGAATGAAGCACCTGCCTATTCAGCCTATGATATTTTTAGAGAATTAAGTAGAGCACTTCCAACAGATTTAGCTTACTATCCTGACGGGACGCCTGCCAAACCAAGCGTGAGTCCAAATCATATTGCTGAAGGAATAAAAGATTTTAACGCCGGGTATTACCGAAGAAGAAATAATAATTTTGATGCCAAAATATCCTTAAAATGGGATATCAATCAAATCCCAGGATTAAGCTTAAAAACTTATGCCTCTCTTATTTATGACACATCATTTAGTAAGGACTGGGGGAAAACCTACAATCTATATACTTTAAACAGACAAACAGGTAATTATGACGCTTTTCGTGCAACTCCTGAAGGTTCCTTTAGCGAAACCGTTCTTGAAGAAGGCACAAGCTATAGCAATCAATACGTGTTGCAAGAGTCTATAAATTACGAACAAACTTTTGGGAATCATAGCATTTCAGCATTAGCACTAATGGAAGTTCAAAAAGCACAAGGAGAAAATTTTAGCGGAAGACGACAAGATTTTCAATCGACACTAATAGATCAACTCTTTGCTGGTTCTTTGGAAAATCAAGGAGCTAATGGTGGTGAATATCGAGAAAATCGAATGGGTTTTGTTGGGCGATTGAGTTACGATTATAAATCAAAATATTTCTTTGAATCCACCTTAAGACATGATGGTTCATCACGTTTTGCTCCTGGAAAAGAATGGGGAACATTTCCATCCGTTTCATTAGGTTGGAGATTGTCTGAAGAAGCCTTTTTTAAACCCTTAAAAAACACCGTTTCTGATTTCAAACTAAGAGCCTCATTAGGAACCGCTGGTTATGATGGGACTGCCGCATACCAATGGTTAAGTGGTTTTAATTATAATTTTTTCTGGATCCCTGGTGATGCCGCAGTTCCAACAATTGATAATACCGCACTCGCAAATGCTGATCTTACATGGGAAACGAATACGACTTATGACGTCGGTTTAGATGCTGCATTATTTAATAAATCACTTACAGTTTCATTTGATTATTTCTTTAGAAAAAGAGAAAATGTCATTGCTAGAGCCAACTCCAGCGTCCCAAACACTTTGGGTGTTGCTGTGGCCGACCAAAACTTATATAAATTTTCGAATGAAGGGTTTGAATTCTCATTAAATTATCAAAAACAATTAAATGATAATTTGAAAATAAACGCTTTATTAAACTTTTCAAAGTCAAGAGAAAAAGCTGTTTTTATTGACGAAACATATCAAGTAGATCCGTTTATGAGAGAAAACCTTACAGTAACAGGAAGTTTTACTAATTTGAGAAGAGGTTATGTTTCTAATGGCCTATTTCAAACTCAAGATCAAATAGATCAATGGGCAGTCCAAGATGGTAATGGAAATTCAAGTCTACAACCCGGAGACGTAAGGTATCAAGATTTAAATAGTGATGGTATTATTGATGTTAAAGATCAAAAAGTATTTGGTGTTGGCGATAAACCTGCAATAAACTACTCTTTAAATCTAGGTGTAGAATATAAAAATTTCGCATTATCTGTATTATTAACAGGTGCCGCAGGTTACGATATCTATTTAGATGGTGAAGCGCAAAGCCCATTACGAAATGGATTTAATGGATACGATTATCAACTCGATTATTGGACTCCACAAAATACAGGCGCTGCGTTTCCTAGAGTTACCGATGGAGGATTTAACGACAACAACTATAAATACTCTGATTTTTGGTTAAGAAACGGGAAACACCTGAGATTTAAAAATATTAATTTGAGTTACACCTTACCAAAATTTAAAACCAATGTAGGTTTTGATGAAATGACTGTATTTATAACAGGATACAACTTATTTGTAATAAAAGATTATAAAGAAGATTTTGATCCACAAAACACATCTTCTGTTGGGTGGTATTATCCACAAACAAAATCCATAACATTTGGAGTCAACATATCACTATAAAAAAATTACTATGAAACGTATAAATATAATTTTTGCACTACTAGCGCTCACCTTCATTACTTGTGATGATGATTTTTTGAACGAGCCACCATTAGATAGGATAACTGAAAATGATGTCTGGAGTGACAAAGCACTAATGGACACCTATTTTTTCAAGATTTACGATAGAATGCCTTGGGACTATTTAGAAAGTTTTTGGGATGTTGGTGGATCTCAACGGGACGCCATATCGGATTTAGCCCGTGGCACCTATGCTTGGACGGCAGCACACAACCAATACAGACCTGGAATCTGGGGAACCGCAAATAATTCTTGGCCTTTAGATTGGTGGGGCTATGATGTAATTTGGAAAATTAATTACTCAATTGAGAATCTAGAACAGATTCCTACAAGTGTGCTCACATCTGAAGAACGTAACAACCGACTCGGAGAAATGCACTTCTTAAGAGCCTACAGTTATTTTGCTTTAGCAAAACGCTATGGAGGAGTTCCAATTATTCTCGTTCCTCAAAATCCTGATACGACTCCACAGGATGAGTTATTTCCAGTAAGAAATACTGAGAAAGAGGTATATGATCAAATTTTATCAGACGCACAAGCGGCTTTTGATTTATTACCAAACAGATGGACTCAAAAGGGACGAGCGCCAAAATGGGCTGCTAAATCCTTAGAGTCTAGAGCTGCATTATATGCAGGTAGTATTGCCAAATACGGTACAGTTCAACTCGATGGATTGGTAGGGATTCCTGCTTCAGATTCAGATACGTATTATCAAACGTCTTTAAGTGCTTCTCAAACTGTAATTACCGAAGGTGGATATTCGCTTTTTAGTTCATACTCAGATCCATCAACTAACTATGCAAATTTATTTCTTGATGAAACAGATGATGAAGCCATTTTTACTAAAATTTGGATCCCATTTGAAAAAGGACATGAATACGATTTACATAATGTACCCTTCAGCTACCGATTAGATTGGGGAGCAAGTATGTCACCGACAAAACAACTCGTAGATAGTTATGAAGTATTGAGCACAGGTCTTTTACCGAGCGAAAGTGGTTCTGGCTATGATGAAGCCAATCCTTGGGAAAATCGTGACCCACGTCTAAAAGGAACCTTATTGACAAATAATGACGCTTTTCAAGGCACCCCTGTACAAATTTGGTATGGCACCGAAACAGATGGCACCATAGATACGGGAAGTGGAACCGGTATTGGTAAAGATGGACTTGGGATTCATCCTGATGCTACAAAAACGGGTTTCTATGTTAGAAAATATCTAGAAGATGGAAATTCAACTCTTCTTGTACCACAGTATTACTCGGGTCAGGATTGTCTTATTTTTAGATTAGGAGAAACCTACTTAAATGCCGCAGAAGCAGCTATGGAATTAGGAATGGAAGCGCCTGCAAGAGATTATATTGAAGCGATTAGAACCAGAGCTGGCTTAACAGCGAATCTTCGTTTAGAACCGTATTCAGGCGATGCATTAAGAGATAGAATCCGTAACGAGAGAAAACTAGAGCTTGCCTTTGAGGACCATCGCTATTGGGATGTGAGAAGATGGCGTATTGCAACAGAAGCCTTAAGTATTCAGGTTGAAGGGGTAAGAACCCTTAGACATATTGATGCCGCTGGAAATGAAACATTTACCTATGAAACTTTTGATGCAGAAGCATTACCTATGAGTTTTTCCGAGCGACATTATTACTTACCAATAGGGCAAGATAGAGTTAACAATAATAATAGGCTTATAGAAAATCCGGGTTACTAATGTGTAACTCCTAAAAGAATAAACACATGAAAACAATAAAATTTTTAAGCAGGTTTTTAATGGTAGGAATTATTTTGATTTCTACTAACTGTGCAAATGATGATGATTTTACAGTCCCTCCGCCTACCAGTGAGGATGCGGTATTTACTTTTAATTTAGACCCAGAAAATCCTAATAGAGTTATTTTCTCTGCAACACCAAGCAATAAGAATTGGTACACACATTGGGACTTTGGTGATAACTCTTCTGCTGAAGGTTATGAAGCTACTAAGGTATATCTTAGTGCGGGAGATTATGATGTAAGATTTAAAGTCTTTACCGAAGGAGGAAAAGCTGAGTTTATCCAAACTATAGCAATTAATCAAGATTTTGAAGGACCAAATATTTTGTTGAATGGAGAATTTAATGGTGGTGATGAGTGGACTATTTTGCCTATTTTAGATGGTGTTGCTGTAAACTTTACAGGTGATAAAGCCGTTTGGACTGGCGGAACCTGGGGACAAGAAGGAATCTATCAACCAGTACATGTTGTAGAAGATGTGCCTTATCAAATTGATATGGAAATATTAGGAAGTGGACTGACAGATTCTTGGTATGAAGTATATATTGGAGCGGAAACTCCAGCGCCAGGTCAAGATTATGCTGATGGTGGCATTCGTTTGGGACTGAATACTTGGGAAGGCTGTGGCAATGAACCTTTCGACGGCTTGTTTACTGAAATTAGCTGCGTTGGCGAAGGTGGAGGATTGGTTGAATTCAATACTACAGGCACTGTATATTTTGTTATTAGAGGTGGTGGTGCTGATTATGGTGCTTCGGGTCTATCGTTAGATAATGTTTCTTTGACACCGTTGGTGCCAGGTATTGTTATTACACCTCCATTATTTCTACCTAATCCTGACTTTACATTTGAAGTAACAGATCTTACGGTAACATTTACAAATACATCAACTGATGCAGCTTCTTATGTATGGGACTTTGGAGATGGAGTTGGTACTTCTACAGAAGAAAATCCAACATATACATACACTGAGCAAAATATTTATCCTGTCAAACTTACCGCTACAAATAGTGATGGTTCTTTAGAATACACAAAAAATGTAACATTTGCTCCTAACCTAATTGTGAATGGAGGTTTTGATGATAATTCAGCTTGGTCAATTATACAACATAATGGATCTGGAAATGGAGTAGTTACTATATCTAGTGGAGTAGCTGTATTTGATGAAATTACTGATATACCATCTGGTTCTTGGGGTAACGAAGGACATGCCGGAATTAACCAAGCAGTAATAATTGATGAGGCAGGAGACTATCTTTTAGACATGAATATAACTACGAATGGTATTAATGAACTATGGTTTGAAGTATGGGTTGGAACTGGGACACCTGTTGAAGGGACTGATTATAATGAAAGTAACGAAGCCACAAGAGTACTAAATGTAAACTCTTGGGATTGTGGTAATACAGTAACATATTCAGGACCCATGGCTGCAACAGGTTGTACAGGTGCAGATGGTACTATTACGCTAGAAGCAAACACCTATTACGTTGTTATAAGAAGTGGTGGATTCACTTTTGGTGATGGCGGTGTCATAATTGATAATGTTACAATGATAAAAACGGATTAATAATATCCATTAGAATAAAAGTTAAGTGTATTAATTTCAATTTTGTTTTAGTTAGTCTTTATGAAGTTTTACTGGTCACTTTAGGCCAGTAGAGCTCTGTAAATTTCAAGTAATCAATTCAAAACAAACCTTAACGGCATTTTACCTTTTTTAAAAAACAAACTATAACTATGAAAAAAAATATACTTTTCATCAGTCTGTTGTTTCTAACAACTCTAAGTTGGAGCCAAGGTCTTTATACGCAAGGAACTCAGATTGTCAATTCAAATAACGAGGAAGTTCTTTTAAGAGGGTATGGTCCTGGTGGATGGCAAATTATGGAGGGTTACATGATGCAAACCTCTGGCTTTGCAGGTACACAACATGAGATCAAAGAAAAGCTCGTTGATTTAATGGGGGAAACCAATACTGAAGTCTTTTTTGATAAATGGCGAGAAAATCATTTTACACAACGCGATGTAGATTCTTTAGCGGCTTGGGGTTTCAATAGTATTCGTATTCCGATGCATTATAATCTATTTACGCTTCCGATTCAGGAAGAACCTGTAGCGGGAGAAAATACATGGATAGAAACAGGTTTTGAATTGATAGATGATGTTTTAGCATGGGCAGCACCTCATGATATTTATGTGATTTTAGATATGCACGCTACTCCTGGTGGACAGGGTACTGCTTCAGCAGAAATTAACGACTATAATCCTTTATATCCATCGTTGTGGGAAAGTCAAGAAAATAGAGATAAGCTTGTAGCCTTATGGACCAGAATAGCAGATCGCTATAAAGATAATGAATGGATTGGTGGTTATGACCTCATAAATGAAACCCATTATGATTTACCAGGTAACACATTATTACGCGAAGTCTATGAAGATATTACTGCAGGTATAAGAAGTGTTGGTGATAATCATATAATATATATCGAAGGTAACTCGTACGCCAATGATCACAGTGGTTTAACACCACCTTGGGATAGTAATATGGTTTACAGTTTTCATAAATATTGGAATACGAATAATCCTGGAGACCTTGATTGGATTCTACCACTCAGAGAACAACAAAACGTGCCTTTATGGATGGGTGAATCCGGAGAAAACTCCAACACATGGTATACTGACGCCGTCTCTTTATTTGAAGACAATAACATTGGTTGGGCTTGGTGGGCCGTTCGTAAAATTGGTGGTTTAAATAGCCCTTACGATATTGATCTTAATCCAGGTTATCAAGATATTTTAGATCACTGGCAAGGTAATGGACCGCAGCCAACAGCTACAGAGGCTTTTAATAGCATGATGGAACTCGCAGACAATCTTTTGGTAGAGAACAGTAGCTTTAGAAAGGACGTACCTGATGCATTAATAAGACAAGTGCAAACTGATGAAACTATTCCTTATAATGGAGCACCATCAGCAATTCCAGGAGTGGTTCATATGTCAGATTTTGATTTAGGTAAAAATAATTTCGCCTATTACGATACTGTAGATGCTACCTATCATTTGTCGGGTGGTGATTTTCAAGCTTGGAACACCGGATGGTCTTACAGAAATGATGGTGTAGATATCGAAAGAAATACAGATAATGTAAATAGCAACGGATTTCATGTGGGTTGGGTTAAGCAAGGCGAATGGATGAAATATACAGTTCAGATTAATGAAACGGCTGTATACAAAGCGAGCATACGGTTATCGACAGAACAAACTGGAGGTGAATTTTTTCTTTCTATAGATGATCAAGAAGTAACGACCACACAAGTTGTGAGTGCAACTGGTGGCTGGTCACAATTTACCACTTATGAAATTAATGATATTATTCTCCCAGCAGGAGAACATGCTTTAAAACTGCACATTAACAATGGTATTCCTGCAAATTATAGTAATATCGAATTTGAAAATACAGGGACTGTCGCTGCCCTTGCCTTAAATGCTTTAAATGGTAAAACCGGGGAAGATGAAAAATCTTTAGAAGTTACAATTAGCGAACCTGTTTTGGCATCATCATTAAACGCCACTGCAGGTCTATTCACAGTTCTTATTAACGGTGAAGAAAAGACCGTTACATCTGTTACAGCAGACCCGTTAAGAGATCGTTTGTTTATTCTTAATCTTGAAGATTTCTTTCTTTTTGGTGATGTAATAACGGTAAGCTATGCGGGAACTACAATTCAATCACAATCAAGTAAAACTTTAAATACGTTCACAGATTTAGTGATTAATAATATAGCTCCAGAACGTGTTATAATACCTGCCGTCATTCAAGTAGAAGATTATGATGTTATGGTAGGCATGGCATTAGAAGATACAACTGATGAAGGAGGTGGTCAAAATTTAGGATATACAGATGCTGGAGATTATGCCGACTATTCGGTTTTCGTTCCCGAAACGGCCAATTACGGTATTAAATTTAGAGTTGCTTCATTATTTAGTGAAGGGCAAATTGGGCTATATACCGTTGATGAAAATGACGTTGAAACAGAATTGATTGTGTTAACAACATCAATTACAGGCGGTTGGCAAACATGGGAAACGGTTGCAGATAACTTAACTATTGAAAAAGGAGTTCATACATTAAGAATGCGAATTTTAGCAGGTGGCTTTAATTTTAATTGGATGGAGTTTGATTACCCTGATAGTGACGGAGATGGAGTTTTAGATGATGACGATGACTGTCCAAATACACCAGCAAATGCCATTGTAGATGTTACTGGGTGTGTTGTTTTCAATTTATCCTCAGAAAATTATGCGCTCGCTGTATTTAGTGAAACATGTCGATCTTCAAATAATGGTCGTATTTCCCTATCTGCAGTAGAAAACTACAACTATACAGTCAACCTTACTAGAGAAGATTTCTCAGCAACTGAAACTTTTACTTCAGAAATTAATTTCGAAAACCTGTCCGCTGGCACATATATATTATGTATTACTATAGATGGACAGACTGGCTACGAGCAGTGTTTTACGGTGGTAGTCATTGAACCAGACGAGCTAATTGTTAACGCTAATAGAACTGCTAATTCTTCTAACCTAAATATTACCGTAGATGGAGGAGAGGTATACTATATTACTCTTAATGGTGAAACTTTAATTACAGAAGAGAGTGAAATTGAATTGTCATTATCTAATGGTGTAAATGAATTGAGTATAAGAGCGAATAAAGATTGTCAAGGAGTTTATGAAAAAACCATAGTTGTTAGTGCTGAACCTTTAGTGTATCCCAACCCAATTCACAATACTTTATTTATTAATACAGGAGACATAAGTATGACTACAGTGCCTGTAGAAATATATGATTTAGCTGGGAAACTAATCTTTTCTAAAACATACAACACAATAACAAAAAATACATTAGAGGTTGATTTATCAAACATAACGAGTGGTTTTTTCATTTTGAAAATAGTCACCATAGAAAAAACACATAATTATAAAATTGTAAAGCAATGAATAGGTTCAAAAAAATAATTCCGATATGCTTATTTTTAATAGCCATTGTTGCTTCTTGCAGCAGTTATGAAGGCGGAGATGAAGTAAACACTGTAGATCCTCCAACTGCAGCTACACTTATATTTCCCGGTAACAACTCCGAATGTAATGAAGGTATCGTAATTTCTGATACTGAAACAGATGTGTTATTTCAATGGGAAGAAGCAATTAATGCTAGTTCTTATGTATTACAGATTACAGATTTAAATGATGGGACTTCAAGAAACATTAGTACACTTTCAAATGAATTTTTGATACGCATTTTTAGAGGTACACCATATGCATGGTCTGTAAAATATTTAGCGAGTGGCACTACTGAAACAGTTGAAAGTGATGTATGGAGATTTTATAATTCAGGACTACCTGAAGAAAGTCATCCACCATTTCCCGCAGAGGCAATAAACCCTCAATCTGGTGCAAGTGTTAATGAAGGGACGGTTGCTTTGCAGTGGGAGACATCAGATGTTGATAATGATATTTCATCATATACAATATTCCTAGATACTGCTAATCCACCTATTACAGAAGCTGGAAACACTGGTAATACAAGTTTAGACGTTACAGTTACTTCTGGGTTGGTTTATTATTGGAAAGTCGTTACAACTGATGCGATTGAAAATGCATCTGATTCGCAAGTTTTTCAATTTGGTGTCAACTAGAAAATTATTAATTCAGTTAAAATTAAACTTTTAGATATGGCAAAATCACATAATTATAATTTGTTTATCTGCACATTAATAGGAATTTGTTTCCTGTCGTGTAAAATAGAGGATAAAAAATATTCAATTAACACCGAGGAGGATGGTATTTGGAAAGTAGATTTCTTAGATAACTTCGATACATTCAATATAGATAATTGGCAAGACCAACGCATTTGGGTAAACAATGAAACACATTGCTATGTACCTGATAATGAGTTTGGAACAAGAGAAGTTAGCGATGGGACATTAAAATTAAAAGTGGTTAATATTGGCGAAAAACGTCCTTGCGATAATTTCGATAAACACGGAAAACAGCATCCAGAAACCCAATATGTGGCTGGTCGTATAGCTTCAAAAAACAGAAAAGAATTTATTAAAGGTAAATGGACAGCAAGGTTAAAATTAGGAAGTAATGGAGAATCAAGTATGTTTCCGGCATGGTGGATTCTAGGTGCGCAAAATAACGAACCACCAGTACAAGAACCAGATGAATATATTTGTTGGCCTACAACAGGTTCTGGTGAGATCGATATTTTTGAACATCACGGAGATCACCATAAAAATAGTTTTACCACAGGAGCCATCAAAAACTTAGGTGAGTGTGGTAAAGGAGATTGGTGGACTTTGCGTAAAGCCTTCGATGCTACCTTAAATGACTATCATGAATATTCGGTTGAATGGGAAAGCAGTGATTTAGTTTATCGTGTTGATGGTAAAGAGGTGTATCGTAATGTTGGTGAAGGTGATAAATATCCTGAAGCCATGTTTGCTATTCTTAACTATGCAAAAATTACCGACTCACCAATGGAAGGTGAATGGGTGATGGAAGTAGATTGGGTAAAACACGAATACCGAAAATAATATATCATTAAACATGTTTTTAAAGAGTTGTAAAATATTAGGTATAGTCGTTTTTATTGTATCTTGTTCAGAGTTTAAACAACAACAAGAAGTAAATACTAAAACAAGCGTTATTGCACCCGTAACAAATTACCACAATAAAACACTTCAGGTCTATACCACCGCAATGGATACTGAACTTCGATTGACAAAAACAAGTGAGCAATTGTTCAAAAACAAAGTACAACCCTTAGAAACTGAAGTTGCTATTTTTGTAAATCCAGAAAAAACATTTCAAGAATATTTAGGAATAGGAGGTGCCATAACCGATGCTTCGGCAGAAGTTTTCTCAAGCTTAAACCCAGATATGCAAAAGGAGTTGCTACAATCTTATTTTGGAAAAGAGGGGATTGGTTATAATATTATTCGAACAAGTATACACAGTAGTGATTTTGGTTTAGGAAGCCATACTTATATTGAGGAAGGCGATGCTGAATTAAATACGTTTTCAATCGAAACAGATAAGGAAAAAAGAATTCCTTTTATAAAAAGAGCCATTGAGTTAATTGAGGACGATCTCGTTTTTTATGCGAGTCCTTGGAGTCCGCCTGCTTTTATGAAGACTAATAATAATATGCTAAATGGCGGGAAATTACGACCCGAATTTCGACAGGTTTGGGCTAATTATTATGTTAAATTTATCAAAACTTATGAAGCTGAAGGCATTCCAGTTTGGGGGTTAACCATTCAAAATGAACCTATGGCTACACAACGCTGGGAATCTTGTATATACTCCGCTGAAGAGGAACGTGATTTCTTAAAAGATTATTTAGGGCCAACACTAGAAAAAGCAGGTTTAGGAGATAAAAATATTGTTGTTTGGGATCACAATAGAGATTTAATTACAAATAGAGCAAATACTATTTTTGAAGATCCTGAAGCCTCTAAATATGCTTGGGGAATTGGTTTTCACTGGTATGAAACTTGGACAGGAGGGTTGCCAAAATACGACAACTTAAAGGCTATAAACGAATCTTTCCCATCAAAAAACATGTTGTTTACAGAAGGCTGTCAAGAAAAGTTTGCAACAGAACGATTATACTTTTGGCCAAATGCAGAACGGTATGGGAATTCCATGATAAATGATTTTAATAGTGGCGTTGTAGGTTGGACAGATTGGAATATTTTATTAGATCAGCGGGGTGGTCCAAATCATGTCGAAAACTTCTGTTTTGCACCCATTCATGCAAATACAAAGACAGGAGCGCTTATATATACGCCAACGTATTATTACATTGGTCATTTTTCTAAATTCATCAAACCAGGCGCTTTACGTGTAAGTACATCAACAAGTAGAACTACGATAGAAAGTACATCATTTAAAAATAAGGATGGAAAAATAGTTACTGTAGTTATGAATACTTCTGATACTAAAATAGTATATAAATTAATCGTTGCTAATAGCGAAACAGTCCTTGAAATTGAACCGCGAGCAATGCAATCTATAATTTATTAAATTTTTGAAATCACCAATTATGAATAAAAAACTTATCTTTATTGCATTTGTCGTATCCTTAGGAGGCTTTCTTTTTGGTTTTGATGCAGGTATCATTTCTGGAGTTATGTCCTTCGCGGGGCCTGAATTTGATTTAACCGAAATCCAATCTGGATGGGTGGTCAGCTCACCTTCATTTGCGGCCATGTTTTCGATGTTGTTTTCTGGACGATTCAGCGATGTTATTGGTAGAAAAAAAATGCTCATTTTTGTTGCTTTTTTATATGCAATTTCGGCGGTATTATCGGCCTTGGCTGGTTCCTATGAAATGCTTTACGTGGCACGAATCATTGGAGGCTTGGCATTTGGAGCCGCTTTAGTTTTAGCGCCTATGTACATTGCAGAAATTTCGAACGCAGAAAACAGAGGGAAATTAGTTTCATTGCAACAACTAAATATCGTTTTTGGTTTTTTTGCGGCCTTTTTAAGCAACTATTTTTTTAATAAGTATAACACCCCTGAAAGTACGTTTTTGTCCGATGAAAACGTTTGGAGATGGATGTTAGGGGTCGAGTTAATTCCTGCAATTTGCTATTTTATCTTTTTATTTTTTGTCCCAAACAGCCCACGTTGGTTATATTTAAAAGGAAACATTAAAGCAGCTAAAAAAGTTTTAGTGCAAATTCATGGAAAAGCAAAAGGCGAAATAGAAATTTCTTCTATAGAAAAAAACATAAACGCTGATGAAAACAAATCAACATTAAAAATTATTGAATTACTAAAACCATCATTGCGTTTTATTTTAGTGGTCGGTTTAATTGTAGGCGTTCTTCAGCAAATTACGGGGATAAACGCTGTTTACTTCTACGCAACATCAATATTTAAACAAACAGGAATTGGTACAGATGCTGCCTTTTCATCAGGTGTTTTGTTAAGTACCGTTTCAGTAGTTTTTACGTTTGTTGCCATCTATTTAATTGATAGAATGGGCAGAAGGCCTTTACTGTTAGTTGGTACCGCAGGGATTGCTATTAGTTTATTAGTGTGTGCTTATGGCTTTAACCAAGCTACCTACCAATTATCAGAAGAAAAAATTAACCAATTTGAATTTACGAGTTCTGAAAAATTAGCCCCTCTTGTCAATAAGAGGTATGACTCTGATATCGAATTCAAAAACGAACTAAAATCAGTTTTAGGAAACCAAATTTATAGTAAAAATGACGGTGCTATTCTGGAAGCTGCCACCAACATAAATGCCAATCTAATCTTAATTGGAATTTTAGGATTTATTGCCTGTTTTGCCTTTTCATTAGGGCCAGTTATGTGGGTGTTAATATCCGAACTTTATCCTTTAAAATACAGAGGAATGGCCATAGGAGTCATTGCTTTCATCAATTCATTAATCAGCTCTTTAGTGCAATTAATTTTTCCCTGGGAGCTCTCTAATCTAGGGAATTCCCTCACCTTTTTTATTTTTGGAGCCATTTCACTCATTGGATTTTTTATCCTTTTAAAAGTGTTGCCAGAAACAAAAGGAAAATCTTTAGAAGAATTAGAAATGGAATTTGTTTCCTCTTCTTAAGTAAGATTAAAGTAAATATTTTTTTTGTATGTCTGTTTATAGTCATAAAACAATTTTCAAATCTAACAGTCACATTGAGCTTAGTCGAAATGCATTGGTAACCAGTAATTTAATTTTATCGACTACACTCGAAATGACAGAGATTCTTCTTTTTTAGATAATTATGACGTTAAAAGGACACACAATTTTTTTTAATTAAATACTGTTTTAGAATGATTTTAAAGGTAACTATCTGTTTGACCGCTGTAAAAGAGTGCTTCTTAATTTTCCAGAAACAACCCCTCTAAAAGTTACAAAAAAACAAATTGAAGGGATTGTCTTAAATCGAAAAACAGCACCTTACAACCAAGCCCTTGAGCTTGCAAGGCTGATTATACTAAATTACTCTCCAGACAT
>TARA_B110000046_G_scaffold28212_2_pt1 | contig 24380 bp, 19 predicted proteins | sample TARA_B110000046 | Tara Oceans TARA_B110000046 (sample SAMEA4397157) | marine metagenome | biome: Polar Biome; feature: [DCM] deep chlorophyll maximum layer (ENVO:01000326); material: water (ENVO:00002006), including particulate matter (ENVO:01000060) such as... | depth 40 m
CTGTAAATCAGCTATATGAAATAAATAAAATCAAAAATGAAAACCTGATTAAGTTTATAAATAAATTATATGTTGAACCTAATTTTGATCTTATAAAAATGGATTTGAATTCCGACAATTTTAAGGGTTTTATGAAACATCCTTATTTCGATTATTACCACACTAAAAAATTGTTTGACTATAAAAATAAGAATAGAAAATTCACATCTTTGCAAGACTTAAAAAAGATGGGTTTTATTGACCCAGATTATGTCGATAAAATAACTCCTTACCTTAAAATTGAGCAGTGATAAAAGAAAAACTGAATAAAGTAATTAGAGAAATCCCTGATTTCCCGAAACCGGGAATTAATTTTAAGGATATTACTCCTATTTTACATCAGCCCGAATTGTGCCTTGAAATTGTTAAAGAATTAAAGAAACAATTTAAAGAAGAAAAAATTGATGTCATTGTCGGTGTAGAAAGCAGAGGTTTTTTATTCGGGATGATGTTAGCTCAAGAGTTTAATGTTCCTTTTGTTACAGTTAGAAAAAAGGGAAAATTACCTTATGAAACTGTTTCATATAAGTATGATTTGGAATATGGTTCAGCTGAAATTGAGATGCATACTGATGCCATTCGGCCAGGTCAAAATGTTATGGTACACGATGATTTACTTGCCACTGGAGGTACTGCAATTGCTGCTGCAGAACTCATTGAAATTCAAGGCGGAAAAGTTGGAGGCTTTTCATTTATCATTGAGCTTGAGTTCTTGAAAGGAGCCAAGCGATTAGAAAAATATTCAAATAAAATATTCAACTTAGTTAGTTATTAAAATTAAATTATGGAATTTAATCCTACAGAACATGAATTAATGATTCGCGATATGGTTCGTGATTTTTGCGAGAAAGAAGTTAGGCCTCACATAATGGAATGGGATGAAACGCAGGAATTCCCTGTGCATGTTTTTAAAAAATTAGGTAAACTCGGGTTAATGGGAGTTCTTGTTCCGGCCGAATACGGAGGTTCTGGATTTAAGTATCAAGAATATGTAACTGTGGTTTCCGAAATATCCAAAGTTTGTGGATCTATAGGTTTAAGTGTGGCCGCTCACAATAGCTTGTGCACCGGTCATATTTTAGCCTTTGGTAATGAAACTCAAAAAAAGAAATATTTGCCAAAATTGGCAACCGCAGAATGGATTGGTGCTTGGGGTTTAACTGAACAAAACACTGGTTCTGATGCCGGAGGAATGTTAACTACGGCCATTGAAGTTGGTGATCATTACGTGTTAAATGGAAGTAAAAATTTTATTACCCATGGAAAATCGGGAAATGTTGCGGTAGTAATTGTTCGTAGCGGTGAAAAAGGAGATTCTCATGGAATGTCTGCTTTTATTGTAGAAAAGGGAACTCCTGGTTTTTCTGCTGGTAAAAAGGAGAATAAATTAGGCATGAGAGCTTCTGAAACTACAGAGCTAATTTTTGATAATTGTCGTGTTCCAAAAGAAAATCTATTAGGGAAAGTTGGAGATGGATTTGTTCAAGCTATGAAAGTTTTGGATGGAGGAAGGATTTCGATTGCATCTTTGGGTTTGGGTATTGCTCAAGGAGCGTTTGATGCTGCTGTAAAATACGCTAAAGAGCGCGAGCAATTTGGAAAGCCAATTGCCGAATTCCAAGGAATTGCATTCAAATTAGCGGATATGGCCACGGAAATATCTGCTTCTGAGTTGCTTACAAGAAAAGCGGCAGATTTAAAAGATAGAGGCGAAAAGGTGACAAAAGAAGGTGCTTTTGCAAAATATTTAACTTCAGAAGTGGCGGTGAGAGTGTCAACTGAAGCTGTTCAAATATTTGGTGGATATGGCTATACAAAGGACTTTCCAGTTGAAAAATATTACAGAGATTCAAAACTATGTACCATAGGAGAAGGGACATCAGAAATACAGAAATTAGTAATTGCAAGAGAAATATTAAAATAGTTTTTTTTTGTAGCCATTAAAAAACTACTTTTGCATTCCAAATTTAAGAAGCGTTAGAGACTATGTTAATTATTCCCATAAAAGAAGGTGAAAATATCGATAGAGCGGTAAAGAAGTACAAAAAGAAGTTTGAACGAACTGGTGTAATGAGAGAGTTGCGAAGACGTCAAAAATTTTCTAAACCGTCTATTGTGAAAAGAGAACAAACTCTTAAAGCAATTTACATTCAGAAACTAAGAGACGCTGAAGCTTAATTAATTAAGCTAACGTTTTTTTAAGATATTTTACGTAGGTAGATAGGCTATAAATTTTTATATTTATGGTCTATTTTCGTTTATGCCTATTCTAGAGTTCATTAAATATATTGAGTCCGAAAAAAGGCTGTCACATCATACTGTGACGGCTTACCGGCAAGACCTTAATTCCTTTCTTAGTTTCCTTATTTCAGAGTACGAGATTGATGATTTAGCCAAAGCTAATCATCAAATGGTTCGCTCTTGGATGGTTGATTTAAAACAAAAAGATATTTCTAATCGCAGTATTAACAGAAAGTTATCTTCTTTAAAAGCGTTATTTAAATATTTACTTCGAAATGGGCAGGTAAAAGACAATCCATTATCCAAAGTTATTGCTCCAAAATCAGGGAAGAGATTACCTGTTTTTGTCGAACAAGAAAAGGTCGATACTTTACTGGAAGCCAACAACGATAATGATCACGATTCTGTACGAGATAATTTGATTATTGAAATTCTTTATGCTACTGGAATTCGGCTTTCTGAATTGATTGGAATTAAAGATATGGATATTGACCAAGAAAATGGTCAGATAAAAGTATTAGGTAAAAGAAATAAAGAAAGAATCATCCCCCTTCCTATTCCATTACTAAATAAAATTATTGAATATCAAGCAATTCGAAATAGCGAGTTTTTAATCGCCTCTACAACGCATTTTTTGGTTACATTCAAGGGTCGAAAACTCTACCCGAAATTAGTTTACAGAATTGTAAGTAAAAAAATAGGCGAAGTATCGACACAAGACAAAAAAAGTCCTCATGTTTTGAGGCATACGTTCGCTACCCACTTATTGAACAATGGAGCAGATTTAAATGCAGTTAAAGAGTTGTTAGGTCATGCAAATTTGTCGGCAACTCAAATTTATACGCATAATACATTTGAAAAATTAAAATCTATTTATAAACAAGCACACCCTCGTGCATAAAAATAAGGTTAACATGAAAATTAAAATTCATTCAATTCACTTCGATGCTGATCAAAAATTAGAGTCGTTTATTTCCACAAGAATGGACAAGCTTGACCAGTATTTTGACAACATTATAAATGGTGAAGTTTATTTACGACTTGATAAGTCAGATTCTAATGACAATAAAGTTGCTGAAATAAAGCTTCATATCCCTGGAAGCGAACTCTTTGTTAAGAAGCAAAGTAAATCTTTCGAGGAAGCTACTGATATAGCAGTAGAGGCGTTAAAAAGACAAGTAAAAAAGCACAAAGAAAAATCACGTAATCACCAGTAAATTTTATGGCTTTTTCAGCCTCATATTGGGGGTTGAAAAAGCGTAAAATAAATAGCCAAAAAAAAAAACTACAAACCTCTTTTTCATAGACATTTCTTTTCTACATTTGCAGACCTTTTTCGGGGCAGATTTTGTGCCGAGAGAGGGTCGTTCTTTACGAGTCGATTTTGCCGGTGTAGCTCAGTTGGCCAGAGCAGCTGATTTGTAATCAGCATGTCGGGGGTTCGAATCCCTTCACCGGCTCCTTGTTGGGGAGGTTCCAGAGCGGCCAAATGGGGCAGACTGTAAATCTGTTGCGAAAGCTTCGAAGGTTCGAATCCTTCTCTCCCCACAATAAGATTAAAAGCGGGAGTAGCTCAGTTGGTAGAGCATCAGCCTTCCAAGCTGAGGGTCGCGAGTTCGAGTCTCGTCTCCCGCTCTTTTATTCGGGAAAGACTCAACTTAGCTGGTGAGGCTGGTTTATGCCGGTGTAGCTCAGTGGTAGAGCGCTTCCTTGGTAAGGAAGAGGTCACGGGTTCAACTCCCGTCATTGGCTCTTTTTTTGTGAATATAATAACAACAATATAAATTAAGAATAATAATTACTATTTACTATGGCTAAAGAAAAGTTTGATCGCTCGAAACCGCACTTGAATATTGGTACCATAGGTCATGTTGACCATGGTAAAACTACTTTAACTGCGGCAATTACAAAAACTCTTTCTGACAAAGGTTTGTCAGAAGTAAGAGATTTTGACTCTATTGATAATGCTCCTGAAGAAAAAGAAAGGGGAATTACAATTAACACTTCTCATGTTGAATATCAAACAGAGAGTCGTCATTATGCTCACGTTGACTGTCCTGGTCACGCTGATTATGTAAAAAACATGGTTACTGGTGCCGCTCAAATGGACGGTGCTATTCTTGTTGTAGCTTCTACTGATGGTCCTATGCCACAAACTAGAGAGCATATTCTTTTAGCTCGTCAGGTTGGTGTACCAAGATTAGTTGTTTTCATGAACAAAGTTGACATGGTTGACGATGAAGAGCTTCTTGAGTTAGTAGAAATGGAAATTAGAGAATTACTTGATTTTTATGATTATGATGGAGATAACACTCCAATCATTCAAGGTTCTGCTTTAGGTGCTTTAGAAGGTAAAGAAGAGTGGCAAGAAAAGGTTATGGAACTTATGGCTGCTGTTGATACTTATATTGAGCAACCAGAACGTGAAGTTGATAAAGATTTTTTAATGCCTGTTGAGGATGTTTTCTCAATTACTGGTAGAGGAACTGTTGCTACAGGTAGAATAGAAACTGGAGTAATTAATTCTGGTGAAGAAGTTGATATTATTGGTTTTGGTGCTGAAAAATTAAAATCAGTTGTTACTGGTGTTGAAATGTTCCGTAAGATTTTGGATCGTGGAGAAGCTGGTGATAATGTTGGTCTTCTTTTGAGAGGTATTGAAAAAGAAGCAATTAAAAGAGGAATGGTTATCTCTAAACCAGGATCTGTTACACCTCATACTAAATTCAAAGCTGAGATTTATGTTTTGAAAAAAGAAGAAGGTGGACGTCATACTCCTTTCCATAACAAATATCGTCCTCAGTTCTATTTAAGAACAACGGATGTAACAGGTGAAATTATTTTACCTAAAGATCGTGAAATGGTACTTCCTGGTGATAACCTTACTATTGAAGTTAATTTGATTGCTGCTGTTGCGGTAAGCAAAGGATTAAAATTTGCGATGAGAGAAGGTGGAAGAACTGTAGGTGCAGGTCAAGTAACTGAAATCATAGGATAATAAATGTAATGATGAGAATAAAAGGTGAGCCTTATGGCCTACCTTTTATTTCTTATTAATTACGGGTGTAGCTCAGTTGGTAGAGCATTGGTCTCCAAAACCAAGGGTCGTGAGTTCGAACCTTACCGCCCGTGCAAGAGAATAAAGAAATGGACGGAATTAAAAGTTACTTGTTAGAGTCTTACGACGAAATGGTTCACAAAGTGAGCTGGCCGAACTGGAGTAGTCTTCAGAATAGTGCAATTGTGGTTTTATTCACAACATTTCTATTTGCAATGGTTGTTTATGCTATGGATTCCGTTTTTGGTCAAATGATGAAATTATATTACATCGAAATTTTTGGATCTTAATTTTATCTAATGGCCGAAGAAATAAAAAAACGCTGGTATGTTGTTCGTGCAATAAGTGGCAAAGAAAAGAAAGTCAAAGAATACATTGAGATGGAAATTGATCGTCTAAAGATGTCTGATTTTGTTTCTCAAATATTAATACCTACTGAAAAAGTGTTTCAAATTAGAAACGGAAAAAAAGTTGCTAAAGAAAGAAATTTTTTTCCTGGATATATTTTGATAGAAGCTTCTCTAGTAGGTGAAGTACCGCATGTTATTAAAGCTGTACCAAATGTTATTGGATTTTTAGGTGGAAGCAAGGGCGGTGCTCCTATGCCACTTAGAAAAACCGAGGTTAATCGAATTTTAGGCAAAGTTGATGAACTTTCTGAAATTGAAGGTGAATTAAATATTCCTTTTATTGTCGGTGAACCTGTTAAAGTAATTGATGGTCCGTTTAATTCTTTTACTGGAGTTGTTGAGGAAATTAACGAAGAGAAAAAGAAACTTAAAGTAATGGTGAAAATATTCGGAAGAAAAACACCATTAGAATTAAGTTACATGCAAGTTGAAAAAGAATAATGTCTGCTTCCAAGTATATTATAAATGGTTCTTCGGAACCGCATTGTTAAACTATTAAAGATGGCAAAAGAAGTAAGTGGTCTAATTAAGTTGCAAATCCGTGGTGGAGCAGCGAACCCGTCACCCCCCGTAGGTCCTGCATTAGGAGCAAAAGGTGTGAATATTATGGAGTTTTGCAAGCAATTTAACGCAAGAACGCAGGATAAAGCCGGTAAAGTACTACCCGTAGTAATTACTGTTTATGCTGATAAGTCGTTTGATTTCATTGTTAAAACTCCTCCGGTGGCTGTTCAACTGTTAGAAGCTGCTAAATTAAAGTCCGGTTCTGCTGAATCGAACAGAAAAAAGGTAGCTAAGATTAGCAAAGACGCAGTTAGAAAAATTGCTGAAGACAAAATGCCTGACCTTAACTGCTTTACTGTAGAATCTGCAATGGAAATGGTTGCAGGTACAGCTAGGAGTATGGGAATTACCATTAAAGAGTAAGGGCGTTTAAAAGTAAAAAAAATGGCAATAACAAAAAAGCAAAAAGACGCGATTAGCAAAATCGATAGAGATAGAGCTTATTCGCTATCAGATGCCTCCAAGTTGGTGAAGGATGTTTCCTCTACTAATTTCGATGCTTCTGTTGACATCGCTGTACGCTTAGGTGTTGATCCTAGAAAAGCTAACCAAATGGTTAGGGGGATTGTTACACTACCTCATGGAACTGGGAAAGATGTAAAAGTATTAGTTCTTTGTACTCCTGATAAAGAACAGGAGGCAAAAGATGCTGGTGCCGATTATGTTGGACTTGACGAATATGTGGATAAAATTAAAGGCGGATGGACTGATGTGGATGTAATTGTTACTATGCCTTCGTGCATGGGTAAGGTTGGTGCTCTAGGTCGTATTTTGGGACCAAGAGGGTTAATGCCTAATCCAAAAACGGGGACGGTTACAATGGATATTTCAAAAGCGGTTAGTGATGTAAAAGCTGGAAAAATTGACTTTAAAGTTGATAAATTCGGAATCATTCACGCAGCATTTGGGAAAATGTCTTTTGATAGTGAAAAACTTTTTGAAAATGCGAATGAGTTATTACAAACAATTGTAAAGCTCAAACCCGTTGCATCGAAAGGTATTTACGTTAAGAGTATATTTATTTCAAGTACTATGAGCCCAAGCATTCAAGTTGATCCAAAATCATTTCAATAATAGTATCTTATTCATTGTTATATGACAAAAGAAGAAAAGTCGAGGTGCATTGAGGATCTTGCCGAGAAGTTAACCAGTGCAAAAGTTGTTTATTTAGCTGATGTTGCTGGTCTAAATGCTGAATCCACGTCTAAATTGCGCAGGGTATGCTTCAATAAGGAAGTTGGTTTCCAAGTTGTAAAAAACACCCTATTGCGTAAGGCAATGGAAAAAGTAGAGGATCGCGATTACAGCGAATTATTTGATGTGTTGAAAGGCAGTACATCACTTATGACAGCTGAAATGGGGAATACTCCTGCAAAGTTGATTAAAGAATTTAGAACGAAAGCAGATAAGCCTATTTTAAAAGGTGCTTGGATTGAAAATACAGTTTTTCTTGGCGATAGTCAATTGGAAATGTTATCTAGTCTCAAGTCCAAAAATGAACTTATTGCTGATGTTGTAGCATTGCTACAATCACCTGCTAAGAACGTTATTTCTGCACTTCAATCTGGAGGTTCAACTTTATCAGGTTTGGTAAAAACACTTTCGGAAAGACCCGAATAAATGTACAGAGTAAAAATTAATTAATTAAGTAAAATACACACAAATACAAATATAAAATGGCTGATTTAAAAGCGTTTGCAGAACAATTAGTTAACTTAACGGTTAAAGAAGTTAACGAACTTGCTGAAATTTTAAAAGATGAGCATGGCATTGAGCCTGCTGCAGCTGCTGTTGCAGTTGCTGGTCCTGCTGCCGGTGGTGGTGATGCTGCTGCTGAAGAACAAACTGAATTTGACGTAATTCTTAAAGCAGGTGGTCCTAACAAACTTAAGGTTGTTAAGATGGTAAAGGAACTTACCGGACAAGGGCTAAAAGAAGCTAAAGCTGTTGTTGATAGTGCTCCTGGCGTATTAAAAGAAGGAGTATCTAAAGATGAAGCTGAAGCTTTAAAATCTCAGCTCGAAGAAATAGGGGCTGAAGTTGAACTTAAGTAGTTCGCCTTTCAATATTTATTGCACAGGTTTAGACCCCATAGTGGGTCTAAACCCTTGTGCGTTTATAGCTATTATATTGTTTAATTAATTTTCATCGATTGTTCTATGGATAAGAAACAAACGATTTCAGGCGAAAGAATAAATTTTGGTTCTGCTAAGAAACTAGAATTTCCTGATTTTCTTGATATTCAATTAAAGTCTTTTCATAATTTTTTCCAGTTGGAAACAACCCCGGAAAACCGTGAAAACGAGGGGCTTTACAACGTTTTTAGTGAAAACTTTCCAATTACTGATGCTCGAAACAATTTTGTTTTGGAGTTTTTGGATTATTTTGTAGACCCTCCTAGGTACTCAATTGAAGAAACCATTGAGAGAGGTCTAACTTATAGCGTTCCACTTAAGGCCAAGTTAAAATTGTATTGTACGGATCCTGAACATGAGGATTTTGAAACAATTGTTCAAGATGTTTATCTTGGTACAATTCCTTACATGTCTCCAAAGGGATCATTTATTATAAATGGTGCTGAAAGAGTTGTAGTTTCTCAGTTGCATCGATCTCCAGGAGTGTTTTTTGGACATAGTTTTCATGCTAATGGCACCAAGCTTTATTCAGCGCGTGTAATTCCCTTTAAGGGGTCTTGGATTGAATTTGCGACCGACATAAACCAGGTAATGTATGCCTACATTGATCGAAAGAAAAAATTACCGGTAACTACTTTATTACGTGCAATCGGTTACGAAAGTGATAAAGATATTCTAGAAATATTTGATCTTGCCGATGAAATTAAGGTAAACAAGACACAATTAAAGAAAGCTCGTGGCAGAAAATTAGCGGCAAGAGTTCTTAGAACATGGTTCGAGGATTTCGTTGATGAAGATACAGGAGAAGTTGTATCAATTGAGAGAAACGAAGTGTTAGTTGACCGTGAAATTATCTTAGAAGATGAACACGTTGATCTAATTTTAGATTCAGGTTCAAAGACAATCTTGCTTCATAAGGATGATCCTAATGTTGGAGATTACACCATTATATATAATACACTTCAAAAGGATCCTTCAAATTCAGAAATTGAAGCGGTTGAGCACGTATATAGAATTTTACGTAATGCTGAACCACCTGATGAAGAAACTGCTCGTGGTATTATCGATAAATTATTCTTTTCGGATAAACGATATGATCTAGGCGAAGTTGGTAGATATAGAATCAATAAGAAACTGAACTTGAATATAGACATGGAGACTAAAATCCTGTCTAAACTAGATATTATTGAAATAATTAAATATTTGATTGAACTTATCAACTCTAAAACAGATGTTGATGATATCGATCACCTTTCTAACAGAAGGGTACGTACAGTTGGGGAACAATTGTATAACCAATTTGGTGTTGGTTTAGCTCGTATGGCTCGAACCATTAGAGAAAGAATGAATGTTCGTGATAACGAAGTATTTACTCCTATCGATTTAATTAATGCAAAAACTCTTTCTGCTGTAATTAATTCATTCTTTGGAACTAATCAACTTTCTCAGTTTATGGATCAGACAAATGCTTTGTCTGAAGTAACGCATAAAAGAAGAATGTCTGCCCTTGGACCCGGAGGTCTTTCTCGTGAAAGAGCTGGTTTTGAGGTTCGAGATGTACATTATACTCACTATGGTAGGTTATGTACTATTGAAACTCCAGAGGGACCAAATATTGGTCTAATTTCTTCACTTTGTGTTTTTGCGAAAATCAATAAACTTGGTTTTATTGAAACACCGTATCGTAAAGTAACCGAAGGTAAAGTTAATCTTGAAGAAGAGGTAACTTACCTTGCCGCTGAAGAAGAAAACGGACATACAATTGCTCAAGCAAATGCTGTAATTGATAATGATGGTAATTTCTTATCAGGAAAGATAAAAGCACGTTTTGAAGGTGACTTCCCGGTTGTAGAAGCTAAAGATTTAAGTTTGATGGACGTTGCTCCAAATCAAATTGCCTCTATTGCGGCATCTTTAATTCCATTTTTGGAGCATGATGATGCGAATAGAGCCTTGATGGGATCTAACATGCAACGTCAAGCGGTTCCTTTGTTAAGACCAGAAGCTCCTATTGTTGGAACTGGATTAGAAGGTCCTGTTGCAAAAGATTCTAGAGTTCTCGTTACTGCTGAGAATGATGGAGTTATTGACTACGTAGATGCTCGAAAAATTGTGTTAAAGTACGATAGAAGTGAAGAAGAGAAATTGGTGAATTTTGACGATGAGTTTAAGTCTTATAACTTGACAAAATTCGCAAAAACCAATCAGTCTACTTGTATGAATCACAGGCCTATTATTAAAAGAGGTCAACGTGTTACTAAAGGTCAAGTTTTGACTGAAGGGTACGCTACACAAAATGGTGAATTAGCTTTAGGAAGAAATCTACTTGTTGCATTTATGCCTTGGAAAGGGTACAATTTTGAGGATGCAATCGTTATTTCTGAAAATGTCGTAAAAGACGATATTTACACTTCCGTTCATATTGAAGAATATACACTTGAAGTTAGAGATACCAAATTAGGTATTGAAGAACTTACTGCGGATATTCCAAATGTGAGTGAAGAAGCTACCAAAAACTTGGATGAAAATGGACTAATTAGAGTTGGAACCCATGTAAAAGAGGGTGATATCTTAATTGGAAAAATTACTCCAAAAGGTGAAACGGATCCTACTCCAGAAGAAAAATTGCTTCGTGCAATTTTTGGAGACAAAGCAGGTGATGTTAAGGATGCTTCTTTAAAAGTTTCTCCGTCTGTAAAAGGTGTTGTAACAAACAAAAAATTATTCTCTAGAAAAATCAAGGATAGAAAAGTTAAGTTACTGGAAAAACAATTGTTAGAAGAAATTGATGAGGTTTTTGCAATTAAAAATGCTGAGCTTAAATCTATTTTGGTTGACAAATTATTTTCAATTGTAAGTGGTAAAACTTCACAAGGTGTTTACAATAATTTTAGAGAAGATGTAATTCCAAAAGGAACGAAATTTACCTTAAAGTTATTAAGCTCAATTGATTACACTGATATTAGTGCTTCTGGTTGGACTACTGATAAAGCAAAAAACACAATCATAAGTAAATTGCTACATAACTTCCATGTAAAAAGAAGTGAAGCAATAGGCGATTCTAAACGCGCGAAATTTAAAGTTTCAATTGGAGATGAATTACCAATTGGTATAGTTCAACTTGCTAAAGTATATGTTGCTAAAAAACGTAAGCTTAAAGTTGGTGACAAAATGGCTGGACGACACGGAAACAAGGGTATCGTTGCTCGTATTGTTCGTCAAGAGGATATGCCGTATTTAGAGGATGGAACTCCAGTTGATATTGTTTTGAATCCACTTGGTGTGCCTTCTCGTATGAATTTAGGTCAGATTTACGAAACTATTCTAGGTTGGGCTGGTCGTGAATTAGGGCTGAAATTTGCTACTCCAATTTTTGATGGTGCTTCACTTGCTCAAATTGATGAGTATGCTGCTAAAGCAGGTATTCCAAAACAAGGTCATACACAATTGATTGACGGTACAACCGGTGAGCAATTTGATCAGTTGGCTACTGTTGGAATAATTTACATGCTAAAATTACATCACTTAGTTGATGATAAAATGCATGCAAGATCCATAGGGCCATACTCACTAATTACACAACAACCTCTCGGTGGTAAAGCACAGTTCGGGGGTCAAAGATTTGGTGAAATGGAGGTTTGGGCATTAGAGGCATTTGGTGCTGCTAATATTCTTCAGGAAATCCTTACGGTAAAATCTGATGATGTAATTGGTAGAGCGAAAGCATACGAGAAAATCGTAAAAGGCGAAAATATGCCTACGCCAGGTGTCCCAGAATCATTTAATGTGTTACTACATGAAATGAGAGGATTGTGTTTGAACATTTCATTAGATAAAGATTAATTCTAGTTACTTTAACTCATTATAATATTTTAGAATGGCTTTGAGAAAAGATAATAAAGTAAACAGCGGTTTTAACAAAATCACTATAAGTTTAGCTTCTCCAGAAGTAGTGTTAGAACACTCAAGAGGCGAGGTGTTAAAACCCGAAACGATAAATTACAGAACATATAAACCAGAAAGAGATGGTTTGTTTTGTGAGCGAATTTTTGGTCCTGTAAAGGATTATGAGTGTCATTGTGGAAAATACAAACGTATTCGCTACAAAGGCATTATATGTGATCGATGTGGAGTTGAAGTTACTGAAAAGAAAGTACGTAGAGAAAGAATGGGACACATCGCATTGGTGGTTCCTGTTGCTCATATCTGGTATTTCAAATCATTACCCAATAAAATCGGGTATTTACTAGGACTTCCTAGTAAAAAATTGGATTCTATTATCTATTACGAAAGATACGTAGTAATTCAAGCTGGTGAAGCGAGAAATGCAGAAGGTGAAGAACTTCAATTGATGGAGTTTTTAACTGAAGAAGAGTTTCTTGATATTTTAGATACACTTCCAAAGGAAAATCAGTATTTGGATGATTCGGACCCTAACAAATTTATTTGTAAAATGGGTGCTGAAGCATTATATGATTTATTGAGAAATCTTGATTTGGAAAAGCTTTCTTATGAATTACGTCATAAGGCAAATACAGAAACTTCTCAGCAAAGAAAAAAGGAAGCTCTTAAAAGACTTCAAGTTGTTGAATCGCTTAAAGATGCGAACACTCGAAAGGAAAATAAAGCGGAATGGATGATTGTAAAAGTGGTTCCGGTTATTCCACCAGAATTGCGTCCATTAGTGCCTTTAGATGGTGGTAGATTTGCAACTTCAGATTTGAATGATTTATACCGTAGAGTTATTATTCGAAATAATCGATTAAAAAGATTATTAGAAATAAAAGCTCCTGAAGTAATTCTTAGAAACGAGAAAAGGATGCTTCAAGAAGCGGTTGATTCATTGTTTGATAACTCTAGAAAATCTTCTGCAGTTAAAACAGAATCAAATCGTGCTTTAAAATCTCTTTCTGATTCATTAAAAGGTAAACAAGGTAGATTCCGTCAAAACTTACTTGGAAAAAGGGTTGATTATTCTGCTCGTTCTGTAATTGTTGTAGGTCCAGATTTGAAATTGCACGAATGTGGAATTCCAAAGGATATGGCTGCTGAACTTTACAAACCATTTATCATTCGTAAAATGATAGAACGTGGCATTGTTAAAACAGTAAAATCGGCAAAGAAAATTGTAGATAGAAAAGAGCCAGTTATTTGGGATATTTTGGAAAATGTTTTAAAAGGACATCCAGTTCTATTAAATCGTGCACCTACACTTCACCGTTTGGGTATTCAGGCATTTCAGCCAAAATTAATTGAAGGAAAAGCAATTCAATTACACCCATTAGTTTGTACTGCATTTAATGCGGATTTTGATGGTGATCAAATGGCAGTTCACTTACCCTTAGGTAGTGCTGCAATATTGGAAGCTCAATTATTAATGCTTGCTTCTCACAATATTTTAAATCCTGCAAATGGTGCTCCTATCGCTGTGCCTTCTCAGGATATGGTTTTAGGTCTTTATTATACTACTAAAGCAAGAACATCTACACCAGAAAAGCTTGTAAAAGGTGAAGGTTGGGTTTTCTATTCTGAAGAAGAAGTTTTGATTGCATACAATGAAAAAAAATTAGACTTGCATGCAAACATCAAAATTAAAGTTGACGATTTAGTTGGTGGAAAATCTGTGTCTCATATAATTGATTCAACTTGTGGCCGTGTTTTATTTAATAAACATGTACCTGCAGAAGTTGGCTATATAAATGAAGTTCTTACAAAAAAGACTTTAAGAGATATTATTGGTGTAGTATTAAAAGCCACTGGTTTTGCCAGAACAGCCAAGTTTCTTGATGATATCAAGGAAATGGGATTCTTCATGGCATATAAAGGTGGATTGTCTTTTAATCTAGGGGATATTATGATTCCTCCAGAAAAAGATCAATTATTAGCAGCTGCAAATAGTGAAGTTGAAGGTGTAATGGGTAACTACAATATGGGACTCATAACTAACAATGAACGTTACAATCAGATAATTGACATTTGGACTCATACTAATTCTAAGTTGACTCATACTTTGATGACTCAACTTAAAAATGATAATCAAGGGTTTAATTCAATTTATATGATGTTTGACTCTGGAGCCAGGGGTTCTAAAGAGCAAATTCGACAATTGAGTGGCATGCGTGGATTGATGGCTAAGCCTAAAAAATCTGGTGCTACTGGTGGTCAAGAAATTATTGAAAACCCTATTCTATCTAACTTTAAGGAAGGACTTTCAATTCTGGAATACTTTATTTCAACTCACGGTGCACGTAAAGGACTTGCGGATACGGCTTTGAAAACGGCTGATGCTGGTTATTTAACTCGAAGGTTAGTTGATGTATCTCAAGATGTGGTTGTTACTGAAGAAGATTGTGGAACTCTTAGGGGTTTAACGGCGAGAGCTTTAATGAACAATGAAGATGAAGTTGAATCACTTTCAGATCGTATCGTCGGTAGAACAGCTTTATTGGATGTATTGCATTCAGATACTCAAGAATTGTTAGTTGCTTCAGGTGATGAAATTTCAGATGGTGCTGCTCTTGCAATTGACGCTTCGGATATTGGTGAAGTTGAAATTAGATCAGTTCTTACTTGTGAGACTAAAAGAGGTGTTTGTACCAAATGTTATGGAAGAAGTTTATCTTCTGGTAAAATGGTTCAAGAAGGAGAGGCAGTAGGAGTTATTGCTGCTCAATCTATTGGTGAACCAGGTACACAACTTACACTACGTACATTCCACGTTGGAGGTACAGCTTCTAATATTGCTGCGGATTCTAGAATGGAAGCCAAAAGCAATGGTAAATTAGAGGTAGATGAATTAAGGGTTGTTTCGAGAAAAGATGATAAAGGAATTGCCGTAGATGCGGTAATTGGTCGATCTGCAGAATTGAGAATTGTTGATTCAAAAGGCAATGTTCTTATGACAGGTATTGTACCTTATGGTTCTGAAATGTTTTTCAAATCAGGAGATAAAGTTAAAAAAGGCGAAATCATTTGTTCATGGGATCCATATAATGCTGTAATCCTTACTGAATTTGACGGAAAAGTTGAATTTGAAAATATCGAAAAAGGCATTACTTTTCACGAAGAATCAGATGAACAAACTGGTTTTACTGAAAAAGTAATTATTGAAAACAGAGATAAGAAAAAGAATCCTACAATTCATATTAAGAACAAAGATGAAATTCTTAGATCTTATAATATTCCTGTAGGAGCTCACATTATTTGTAGTGAAGGTGATAAAGTAACTGGAGGTAAAATTCTAGTAAAAATCCCTCGACAAGCTGGTAAAACTGGTGATATTACAGGTGGACTTCCTAGGGTAACTGAATTATTCGAGGCAAGAAATCCTTCTAATCCTGCTGTTGTTTCTGCAATTGATGGAATTATTTCTTACGGAAAAATTAAAAGAGGTAATCGAGAGGTAATAGTTGAAGCAAGAAATGGCCTAGTTAAGAAGTATTTAGTATCTCTTTCTAAGCATATTTTAGCTCAAGAAAATGATTTTGTAAAAGCTGGAACTCCACTATCTGATGGAGCTATTACACCTAATGACATATTAGATATTAATGGCCCTACTGCTGTTCAAGAGTACATTGTGAACGAAGTACAGGAAGTTTACAGACTACAAGGTGTGAAAATTAATGATAAGCACTTTGAAGTAATTGTAAGACAAATGATGCGTAAGGTTGAAATTAACGATTCAGGTGATACTCGCTTTTTGGAAAATCAATTGGTTAACAAAAGAGAATTCATTGAAGAAAATGATGATATTTTCGGAAAATTGATTATTGAGGGGGCTGGTGATTCTGAAAAATATCACCCAGGTCAAATTATTTCTCGTACTAATTTAAAAGATGAAAATTCTATTTTAGGAAGAAAAGAATTGAAACTAATAGATGCTCGAGAAGCTAAACCTGCAATAGCAAAAACTATTCTACAGGGAATTACAAGAGCTTCTTTACAAACAGATAGTTTCATTTCGGCTGCATCATTTCAAGAAACGACTAAAGTGCTTAACGAGGCTGCGGTTAGAGCCAAAGAAGATCATCTTTTGGGATTAAAAGAAAATGTAATTGTAGGACATAAAATTCCTGCAGGTACTGGACTTTATTCATACCAAGATTACATTGTTGGTTCTAAAGAGGAATACGATAAGCTAATTGAGGCTCGAGAGGATTCAGTCATTATAGATTAATTATAACTTTAAAAGCTCCGCTTTCGGGGCTTTTTTTTTCTTAATTTTTTATGGAAGACGAAAAGCAAAAAGAACAAGAAATAAACATTGAAATTAGTGAAGAAATTGCGGAAGGAATTTATTCTAATCTTGCAATTATTACACATAGCAATTCAGAGTTTATTGTTGATTTCATTAAAATAATGCCAGGCACCCCAAAGTCAAAGGTGAAAAGTAGAATTATACTGACACCACAACATGCCAAAAGATTAATGCACGCTTTAGAGGAAAACGTTAATAAATTTGAGGCTTTACATGGAGAGGTAAAGGACAATGGTCCACAAACATCTCCTATACCTTTAAATTTTGGTGGACCAGCTGGTCAAGCTTAATACGAAGTTCTCTTATTGAAAATTATGTACCCAAAATGGAATAAAAAACTTAAATCTTTATTCTCAGGGTTTACTTCGGGTACATTGTAGTAATAATTTAATGAAAGGCTAAGAGGGCCAACAGGAGAGCTATAAACAATACTAGAAGAAAGTATTGAAAAGTAATCCCTAAACCCTTCATGTCGCTCTTGAATTTTCGAATCGTCTTTAATAACTCTATCATATGGTGCAAAGACAAAAGCTTCGGCTCTCACATCAATATTTCTAAAAATAGCAAGTACAAATCGGTGCCCAAAACTCACGTATTTGTATGCTCTGAAAGATTCTAAGAAAAGGGTTTTAGCTTCGGGGATGGGTTCATAAGAAGGTGATCGAAGAATACTTGCTGTATAATTATTAAATAAACCTTGATTTGAAAACACCAAATCTCCTGTAAATCCCAATCTCAACATTCCATGTTGTTTATAGTACCAATCAAAAAACACTTTTGCAGTAGCCCAGCTGTGGTATTTAAAATTAACGCTAGGATCTTTAGCTGTTGTTCCGGGAATGGTCTTTTCATTTCCTTCAGAGTAAAAACCTTGAATTTTTATTTTAGTTCCGGAACTCGGGTATATAATTCTGTTTTGCGTATTGAATTCATAATTAATCCCAGCAGTTAATGGAGTAGTTTTTGTTTCATATGGAATGTCTGTTGAACGGAAGTTTTTGTCTTGGTAATAGCTGTCCTTTAATTCGGAATAAGATCCTGAAAATGTTATTTTGGAATTATTCTCAATTGGAAACGTCAATTCAAATGAACCAAAAGTTTCAGCCTTGATTAGATAAGATGGTTTTTCATCATCAAAAAAGAAAGATTGACTTTTAAAATAATTCCATGAATTACGAACAAAATTTATTTCAATAGAAAAAGGAAGGCGCCAAGCAAAATCAACTTTGGCAGAAGTTAAAATGGAATTATAAAACTTACCAAAATATGTATTTGCCTTTAACTGGTAACTTGGGTTAGAAAAAGGCAAGTATTTAACACCCACAAATCCTGTTGAAATAGGTCTGCTTGACAAAACCCCTCCAAAATCAAATGCAAAAGGTTTTTGCCTATTAACCTTTATATGTAGCGTGTAATTTCCAGTTGTATCATCATACGAACTTGAGGGGTACAAAGATTCAATATGGTCATCAGTGGTAGTTCGATAAAAACCCTTTTTTATTTCTTTTAAATTTTTAGTGCTGTCTTTTTTTGCCCAAATATTTCTTGTGACATATTTTTTTTGACCTTTTTTAATATTCGTAATAAAAAAATCATCATAAATTATAGCTTTTTGCTTGGAATTGAAATCAGCACGTTCTTTCGTCCTTTCTTCGTTGGTTTTTTTTCGTTTAATTATGTCCATCAACATTGGAATATACTTCAACGTTTCTTGATAACCTGAATCGATAACAGCCTCAATATTCCCAAAATCAAAGGACCTTTGATCTGTTTTCGGCTCTATAATTACTCCAGGAGTTTTCAAATTAAAATCAGTTTTACTAATTAGCATACTTCTTACCTGGCTAATTAAATCATTACTTGATGGAGGCGGTTCGTTAGAAGTTACTTTTACTCCGATAATGAAGTCAGGTTTAAAATTTTCGGTCATGATATCATGGGGGAAGTTATTGTAAAGCCCGCCATCATACAATAGTTTTCCTTCTACCTCAATAGGTTTAATTAGAAAGGGATAAGTGAATGAAGCGCGAACTGCTGTGCTCAAATTCCCAAAAGCAAAAACAAATTCTTCTTTATCTTCAATATTTGCGGCAACACATCGAAAAGGAATGAGTAAGCTGTCAAAATCATATCTTGCCGTTGCAGAAGCTTTAGAGAATAATTTCATCATTTCAAAGTCTACTTTTGATGTTGATATAACATTAGTAAGCAAAGAGTTAGAGAGTTTAAATCTTTTGTTAATTCGCATGGTTAACATGGAAGCACTGGGCTCAACTTTTTTAAAGAAATATTGTTCACTCGCGTCTAAATCTCCTCGAGTCATAGCGATAAATTCAGGAGATGTTAAGAATTTTTTTATTTCCTCTACAGAATAGCCGGCCGCATACATGGCTCCAACAAAAGCACCAGAAGATGTTCCGGTAATGTAATCGATTGGAATGTTGTTTTCTTCTAAAGCTTGGATAACGCCAATGTGCGCTACACCATTAGATCCACCGCCAGACAATACCAATCCAATTTTTTGAGAATAAGAAGAAAGGGAAATCCCGCTAAGAATAAAAACGAATAATATGAAAGTATTTTGGCGCAGCACTTTATTTAGTAATAGTAACAAATGTAAGAATTGAGGTTGTTTTATGATAATTGTTTTATTAGCGTTTTTGCATAATCAGAAACCTCGGTCAAACAGCTTCCATACCAAGAAAAAACTCTTCCATCAACGAGTACAACTTTGGCTTGTGGAAATTTATTTTGAAACAGCTTTTTGTTTTTTTCTTTGAAAGGATAAGGCTCAGAAGAAAGAAAAATATAATCGATAGTTTCGCTGTTTAAATCGGATTCCAAAATCTCAGGATAACGACTTTTGGTTTCCGATACGATGTTTTTAAACCCCAATAATGTAAGGTTTGAATTGATAAATGTATTTTGCCCTGCCAACATAATTGGATCATTCCAAATCAGGTAAGCTACCGTACCGGAAAAAAAGTTGAGAATTTTTTTGAAGTCTTCGTCTATTTTAGTTACTAATTTTTCACTTTGGTTTTTTGTTGAAGTAAGCTCCCCTATATCTGAAATCATGTCCAAGGCTTCAGTTAAATTATTTACATCACTTGTATAAGTTGGATAAAGTTTTTGTAGTTGTAAAACATCTTTTTTGTTGTTTTCCTCTTTGTTACAAATTATTAAATCAGGTTTTAATAATTTTATATTTTCAAAGTCCAAATCTTTTGTGCCACCAATTATTTTTACGTTTTTGCGCAATTCTTTTGGATGTGTACAAAATCGTGTAATGCCAATCATGGATTTTTCGCAACCCAAATAATGCAATAATTCGGACTGAGAAGGAACAAGAGAAATTATTCTTGTTGGAGTAGAATTTAAAACAACATCATGCCCTATTTGGTCACGAATATTCATTGTTAGTGTAGAGCGTCTATGAGATCATATTTTGTTATGATATGTGTATTTCCCTTGGCATCATTTACTAAAACAGCAGAAGTATTTTTGTCAATCTGTTTGCTTATATCTTCTACACTGTCGTTTGAATTTACAAAAGGAAACGAATCTTGCATTACTTCTTTTACTTGGTTTTTTCTAACAGCAGGATTCTCTACCAATTGAGCAAATAAATAATGATCGGATAAAGAGCCTACAAATTTGCCGTTGGACATTACAGGTATTTGAGAAATGTCAAACTGTTTCATTTTAAGAATGGCATCTTCTAAATGAGCATCGGCATCCACAGTCACTAATGACTGATCTTTATGATTTTTGATTAAGTCAAGTGCATTTTGCTCTCGGTCTAAAAATCCTCTATCCTTCATCCAATCGTCGTTAAAGATCTTTCCAACGTATCTACTTCCATGGTCGTGGAATAGAACCACTACAACATCACCTTCTTTAAATCGATGTTTCATTTGAAGAACACCTGCCATTGCAGCACCAGCAGAGTTTCCTACGAATATTCCTTCTTTACGAGCCAAATGTCGTGTGTAAATTGCTGCGTCCTTATCGGTTACTTTTTCGAAATGGTCAATAATATCAAAATTTACATTTTTAGGTAATATATCTTCACCAATTCCTTCGGTTACATATGGATAAATTTCATTTTCATCAAATACACCCGTTTCATGGTATTTTTTAAAGACTGAACCATAAGTATCAATTCCTAAAATCTCAATATCTGGGTTTTTCTCTTTTAAATATTTTCCAACTCCAGAAATAGTTCCGCCGGTACCAACACCTACTACAAAGTGAGTTATTTTACCTTCAGTTTGTTCCCATATTTCAGGACCTGTGCTCAAATAATGCGCTTTGGTATTGCTTTTATTATCATACTGATTTACATAAAAACTATTTGGAATTTCCGTGGCCAATCGTTTTGCTACAGAATAATAGGAGCGAGGATCGTCTGGAGTAACATTTGTTGGAGTCACAATAACTTCAACACCCATTGCACGAAGAATATCCATTTTTTCTTTCGATTGCTTATCGGCCAATGTACATATCAATTTGTAACCTTTTGAAATACAAGCTAAGGCTAAACCCATACCTGTGTTTCCGCTAGTTCCTTCTATAAGTGTACCGCCGGGCTTTATCAAGCCTTCTTTTTCAGCATCTTCTAACATTTGAAGTGCCATTCGATCTTTTACAGAATTCCCAGGATTTGTGGTCTCTATTTTTGCAAGTACCAAAGCATTAACAGTATCTGCCAGTTTATTTATTTTTACTAATGGAGTGTTTCCAATAGTCTCTAAAATGTTGTTGTAATACTGCATAAAATATTTTTTGCAAATCTAGTTGCATCTATTTGTTTGGAAAGGAAAAACAAGGTTTTTATTTTTACGCTTATCAATTAAAACGAACTGCTTTAACGGGCGAAATTTTGGTTACTAAAAAAGAGGGAAAAACCAAAAACAAAACACAAAAAATGAGAGTTCCGGCATTTAATAAAAATAGGTGTTGGAAATTTATATTTACTGGAACATGATCGATATAGTACGAGCTTTGGTCTAATTTAAGCAAATGAAAATGGTCTTGTAAAAAAAGAAAACCTATGCCTAATATATTCCCCCAAAACAAACCCCAAGTAATTAGATAACTAGCCATGTACAAGAATATTTTGCGAATGCTTGCATTTTGAGACCCCATGGATTTCAATATTCCAATCATATTAATTTTTTCTAATATCAGAATAAGTAGAGCGGAAATCATATTGATTCCGCAGACTATAATCATAAGTACAATTATCACAATTACATTCATGTCTTGCAATTCTAGCCAACCAAAAATTTCAGGATATTGTTTTACAATGGAAATAGTATTCAATTCGGGTGGAATGTATTTGTAAAGAAATTCATCCATTCGAAATAAATCTTCGTAACGGTGAAGCAAAACTTCAAAACCACTGACTTCATCACTTTGCCAACCGTTTATTTTTTGGATGTGTTTTAAATCAACAAGAATATAAGCTTTGTCGAATTGTTCCATACCAGTATGGTAAATACCTATAATAGTCAACTTTCGAGCCCGTGATTTTCCATCTTGAATGAAGTAGATTATAAATTTATCCTGAAGTTTTAAGTTCAGTTTTTGAGCAATGGTTTTCGAAATTATTGTTTCATTGGACTTACTAGAATCACTTAAATTTAAAGCAGACCCCTCTACCATGTTATGAGAAAAAAACTCCCAGTCAAAATCCGTACTAATTCCTTTGGCAATTACTCCATATATTTCATTGTCGGCCTTTACAATCCCCTCTTTGATCCCGAAAATTTGAATATTACGGACTTCGGGTAAAGTATCCATATTTGGATAAAAGGCTTGGTTTTTTTTTATTGGTCTAAAATCGAGCGGATTATCAAAATTAAATTCGGTGATCGAAATATGAGATCCGAATCCAACAACTCGGGATTGAATTTCACGTTGAAACCCAGTAACTGTACTCACAGCAACAATCATAATTGCTAAACCAAGGCAAATCCCCAGTATTGCAATATTGAGAATAATGCGCGTACCTCTATTAATCGAACCATTTTCCGACCGAGTATTAATAATCTTGTGCGCTATGAACAATTCGTGGTTCAAGAAACTGAGTACTTTGTCTGCAAAAGAAAGTAAAAAGGTCTAAAATTTGGTCGTTACACCTTATGCGGTATCAATTTTTTTTTGTTTTCCTTTTATTAACCCAAATAATTCCATTGTTTGGGCAAAAAATAGTGCACTATAAAACGGATAAAACTATAATTTGTGGAGCTGCCCAATTTGCTGAATATCAAGTTCTTTTGGAGGAATTGAGAGTAGCTGTTGTGGCCAATCAAACCACTAAAATTGGGAAAGAACATTTGGTGGATTTTTTATTGGAAAATGGTGTAAATGTAATAAAAGTTTTTGCTCCAGAACATGGTTTTAGGGGGAAAGCTGATGCTGGGGCGACTATAAAAGATAGCAGAGATGCTAAAACTGGCCTAAAAATAACTTCTCTCTATGGAAAAAACAAAAAACCGAGCTATGATCATTTGGCAGATGTTGATGTTGTTATTTTCGATATTCAGGATGTAGGAGTTAGGTTTTATACCTATATATCTACTATGCATTATGTAATGCAAGCCTGTGCAGAAATGGAAAAAATAATGATTGTTTTGGATCGTCCAAACCCAAATGGATTTTATGTTGACGGACCGGTTCTCGATTTAAAATTCCAAAGTTTTGTGGGTATGCACCAAGTTCCTTTAGTTCATGGGATGACAATTGGTGAGTATGCACAAATGGTAAATGGGGAAGGATGGCTAGGGGAAGATTTGAAGTGTGACTTGACGGTTGTTCCATGTCTTAATTATGATCATTACGATTATTACAAATTGCCCGTAAAACCATCCCCGAATTTACCCAATATGGCTTCTATATTTCTGTATCCGTCCCTTGGTTTTTTTGAAGGAACTGTAGTAAGTGTTGGACGTGGAACTGATTTTCCATTTCAAGTTGTTGGTCATTATGCAGTTAAAGGTTTTGAATTCAGTTACACACCAATGTCAAATGAGGGTGCTCATTATCCTAAACTGCAAGGCAAAGAGTGTAAAGGCTATGATCTCAGAAAATATGGTGTAGAAAGCACGCCATTTGAAAATAAAATTAACTTAACTTGGATAATAGAAATGTATGGGCAATTGAAAGATTTAGAGACTCCGTTCTTTTTAGAAAACAATTTTTTAAGTAAGCTTGCCGGGACTGACAAACTCAAAAATCAAATAATAGATGGAATGTCTGCAGAAGAAATTCGAGCTAGTTGGAAAGCAGATTTGGATACATTTAAACCAATAAGAAAAAAGTATTTAATATATAGGGATTTCGAATAAGATTAAATAGATCTAAGTTCCAAAGCTTATTTATTACAAATATTTTAAATGGACCAGATACATCAATTGACTTTTCTGAGTTTTTAACACTATCGACATGAAGAATACACTTCCTAAATTCTGCCGCCATTTATTTTCAAGAAAGTGGAATCAGATTGAACAATTAATTTGAAATTATTTGCCGCCTAACTTAGTGAAAGAAGAAGATTGGGGAATTAATAATAGGGTAAGGTAAGCTTCCTTATTATGTCTGAACTTATCCCCTGATTTAGGTCTCTTTTTCAACGACTCTATTTCTTACTTTTGTTCACCTAAAAAAAA
>TARA_B110000046_G_scaffold97901_1_pt1 | contig 24085 bp, 22 predicted proteins | sample TARA_B110000046 | Tara Oceans TARA_B110000046 (sample SAMEA4397157) | marine metagenome | biome: Polar Biome; feature: [DCM] deep chlorophyll maximum layer (ENVO:01000326); material: water (ENVO:00002006), including particulate matter (ENVO:01000060) such as... | depth 40 m
AAAAAATACGATTCTCCATACCTTCAATACTCCAAATAATCAGTTAGTGCTCTTAACATTTTTTGCTTTTGAAAATCCCATATTTTCTCTGAACTTAGCGCTCTATAATTTAGAATATGCCTAAGATTTCGGAAAGAGGATTAAACATGCCAGAATCACCAATTAGAAAATTAGTTCCATTTGCTGATAAAGCTAGAAATAAGGGGGTTGGAGTGATTTATTTAAACATTGGACAACCAGATATTGAAACACCGAAAGTGGCTTTAGATGCGGTTAAAAATATTTCAATGAACGTTTATGCCTACAGCCATTCTGCAGGAAACGAATCGTATAGAAAAGGACTTGCAAAATACTATGACAACATTAGCGAAGGAGTAACCTATGAAGATGTTATGGTAACAACTGGAGGTTCTGAAGCATTGGCTTTTGCATTCACTGCTTGTTTAAACTTAGACGACGAAGTAATTATTCCTGAGCCATTCTATGCAAATTATAATGGATTTGCTGAAGCTGCCGGAGTTACAGTGGTGCCGATTAATTCCTCAATTGAAAGCGGTTTCGCCTTGCCAAAAGTTGAAGAGTTTGAGAAAAAAATTACTTCAAAAACAAAAGCAATTCTAATCTGTAATCCGGGGAATCCAACAGGATATTTATATTCTCAAGAAGAGTTAAATAAGCTTCGAGACATTGTTAAAAAACACGATTTGTATTTATTTGCGGATGAAGTATATAGAGAGTTCTGTTACGATGGTGAAGAACATCATTCATTACTAAATTTAGAAGGAGTTGAAGATAACGTGATTGTTGTTGATTCCGTTTCAAAAAGATATAGCATGTGTGGAGTTCGGATTGGTGCAATGATTTCTAGAAACAAAGAGGTTATGAAAGCTGCTTTGAAATTAGCTCAAGCAAGACTAAGCCCGCCATTATTAGGTCAAATTGCTGGTGAAGCAGCTTTGCAAACTCCAGATTCTTATTTCGAGAATGTAAGCAAGGAATATGTGGAAAGAAGAGATATATTAATTAATGGACTTAACTCAATTAACGGAGTTTTTTGTCCCAAGCCAGGTGGTGCTTTTTATGCAGTAGCTCAATTACCCGTTAATGATTCTGATAAATTTTGCCAATGGATGCTGGAAGAATTTGAATTAGAAGGAGAAACTGTTATGATGGCCCCCGCGAGTGGTTTTTATTCGACTCCGAGTAAAGGTAAAAACGAAGTTAGGTTGGCATATGTGTTAGAGAAAGACAAATTGAAGAAAGCAATTCGTTGTTTGAAAGAAGCATTAACAGTCTACCCAAACAATTAAGATGGATTTTATAGATGCAATTGTTCTAGGAATAATTCAAGGACTAACTGAATTCTTACCTGTCTCTTCGAGCGGACATTTAGAAATTGCAAAAGCTATTCTTGGTGATGAGTCTCTTCCAAAAGATAGCTTACTATTTACTGTGATTCTTCATTTTGCAACAGCATTAAGTACCATCGTCATTTTTAGAAAAGACATTGGGACTATTTTAAAAGGCCTACTAAAATTTAATTGGAATGAGGAATATCAGTTCTCAATTAAGATAATACTATCCATGCTCCCGGCGACCTTTGTAGGTTTATTCTACGAAGATGAATTAGAAAGATTATTTGGTGGAAACATCCTATTTGTTGGAACAATGTTGTTGGTTACAGCTCTTCTATTACTCCTAGCAGATTTAAGTAAGAAAACGACAAAAAACGTAAGCTATAAGGACGCTATAATCATTGGAGTTTCTCAAGCAGTTGCTATGCTACCAGGAATTTCTAGATCAGGTGCTACTATTTCGACCTCAGTAATGCTGGGAAATGATAAAAGTAAGGCTGCGCGATTCTCGTTTTTAATGGTTGTTCCATTGATACTTGGAAAAGTTACAAAGGACATTCTGGGAGGGGAAATTAGCATTGAATCTGAGAACTTTGCACCCTTGACAATAGGATTTTTAGCAGCTTTTATTTCGGGTCTATTTGCTTGTAAATTAATGATTAAACTGGTTCGCAATAGCAAGATAAAATACTTTTCAATATACTGTGCTATTGTTGGAATTATAGCTATTTCGTTTAGCATAATGAACTAATCTCTGGCTCTTTGTTTATCCGCCATGTCATATATTAAAAAATAAAATACCGTTGTCTTCATAGTTTCGAATGTGGACAGCGAATATTCAGTTATTACTTGTTTGAATTAATTATGTTTGTTGCATCAAGGTCAATTGTGTAATGCTTCTTTTAATCCTTTCACCTGCTCTTGGTATTTCAAACCCAAGCAAGCACACTTTGGATAATTTACGACCGGAGTATTTAACCGCGCTCAGTGATTACTTAATGGCACCTAGAGTGCACAAAACCTTTCTTCAGGTTGGAAAACCCATCGGCTAAAATATTGACCTATCAAGGAGCTTTAGAGGCAATTATAACTAAGACCACTTGCCATATTTTCAAAAAAAAGTCGAATTTTAATAAAAGTGAAGAAAGCTTTAAAAAGGATACAGAATTGGCGCCAAATGACGTTGAAATGGGAATTGGGAAATTGACTTTTCAAGGTGTCCAAAAACAGAGGAGAAAATTAAAATCTATATCGAGTCAAATAACATTCATGAAATAGCTATTGAAGGCTCAGAAGAGGTTTTTAGCGAAGGGTAAATAGAATCAGACTAACTATTGATACTACAGGTTCAGGGTTAGTGGACTTGGATTTGAAAGTAAAAGAGTTAAAGACTGAAATATAATGAGCTGGAAACATTAGATTGAAAGGCGAAACGAAGCTACATGAAATTGAAATAAATGGAAGCGGAGATATCAAAGCATATGATTATTGAGTGACGAAAGCGAAATTGAAATCAACGGGAGTGCTGACGTCAAGGTAAACGTTTCCTATTCCCTGCAAGTCGAAATCAATGGAAGTGGAAATGTCTACTGCAAGGGGAACGTGAAAGAAATATCTTCAGAAATAAATGGAAGTGGAAAGTTATACCAGGAGCGTTAAGCTATTTTTTGTACAACAGATACTTTTCTCTGACAAGCTGATAACTTGCCAAACCATCCAGCCATCCAGCCCTTATTTCAGATGCTGTTTTACCTGATTTTATCGCCGCTTTTAAACTTGAGTTCCCTGCCAACAAATTAAAAAAATTGGTGAAATAATTTTCTTTTTTCGGGTAAATTTTATAGGATTCGATTAGATATGACAAATCCAATCTTTTCCAATTTCTAGAATCAACATTTTCCGGATTGCTTAAATCTACACCAAAACATTTCTCCCCTTTTAGTTTAGGATTTTTTGCACCTGCCAAAGAACTTGGTTTAAATGAATATTGGAATACACTAAAATACGGATGTCCAAATTGCTGAAAAGGAGCATCAGTCCCTCTACCCACACTAATTTGTGTTCCTTCGAAAAAACATAGGGAAGGATAAAGGTAAATCGCATTCATGTTTGGTAAATTGGGTGAAGGTGGAACGCTAACGGTATATTCTTTTTGGTGTGTATAGTTTTTGCATTGAATCACCGTTAATTTACACGATACACTGTTTTTTAGCCAACTTTCGCCATTAATCATTTGAGCATATTCTCCAATCGTCATTCCATGCACAACGGGAACTGGATGTAATCCAATAAACGACTTATATTTTTCTTCTAAAATTGGCCCATCAACATAGTGCCCATTAGGATTTGGACGATCTAATACAATAACTTCAATATCGTGTTCCGCAGCAGCCTCCATAACATAGTGCATAGTAGATATATAGGTATAAAATCTCACCCCAATATCCTGTATATCAAAAATGATTACTTCAATCCCCTTCAATTGTCCGGCAGATGGCTTTTTATTGTCACCGTATAGAGATATAATTGACAGTCCAGTTTTCGAATCTATTTCATTTTTTACCTTTTCTCCAGCATCTGCAGTGCCCCTAAAACCATGCTCTGGGCTAAAGACCTTCACCACCTCAACTCCTAAGGTCAACAAACTGTCAACAAGGTGAGTTTTATTTATCATGGAGGTATGGTTACCTACAAAACCAACTTTTTTATCTGCAATTAAAGGCAAGTAATCTTCTAATCTTTCATTCCCTATAACAATCCCCTGTTCTTCAACTACCTTTGTAATTGGTGCTAAAGCCTTTTTGGGCGGTGTTGAAGAACATGCAAAAGCAACTTGAAATACAATAAAAAATATGCTCCCCTTTTTCCTCATCACTTGCCTATTCATTTTCCTATTTTTGTCTCTCATACTAAGCTCTTCGATTCCTTGAATTTTGAACTATACTTTGCAAAAAAAATAATTAAAGGAGAAAAAAACTCCTTTTCTAAACCAATAATACGAATTTCCATCATAGCTATCGCTTTGGGCATTGCTATGATGACTCTTTCCCTATCTATCGTGCAAGGTTTTCAAGCAGAAATCGAAAAAAAGGTCTCCGGATTCGGAGCTCACATTCAAATCTCAACATATGATTCTAGAGGTTTATTAGAGAACAAAGCTATCTCTAAAAATCGAGAATTCTTATCAAAACTACTGACTATACCAGGAATTAATCATGTTCAAACATTTGCAAACAAAGCAGCCATATTACAATTCCAGAAAAATAATTATGGCGTAATAATGAAAGGTGTCGGAACAGATTATAAATGGGCATTTTTTGAGCAATACATTACGGAAGGGAGAATTCCAGATTTAAATTCTAATAAAAAATCAACAGAAATATTAATTTCTACCACCATTGCCAATAAACTGAAATTAAACATTGGTGATGACGTTCTTGCTTATTTTGTGCAGCAACCACCTAGAACTAGAAAGTTTACCATCTGTGGTATTTACAATACAGGATTGGGAGAAATGGATGAACAGATGATTCTTGGCGATATTCAACAAATCCAAAAAATCAATGGCTGGGAAGATCACCAGATTGGGGGATTTGAAATACTGGTAGACGATATTGAAGAAATCGAACGATTAGATGAAGAGGTCTATGAAATTATCGATTATGATTTAAGTTCAATTTCAATTAAAGATGCCAGACCAGACATTTTCAATTGGCTTGAACTCCAAGACATCAACGTAATAGTAATCATTAGCCTTCTAGTTTTAGTTTGCGGCATTGACATGATTTCCGCCCTATTGATTTTAATACTAGAACGGACTGCTATGATTGGCATACTAAAAGCGATTGGCGCTCGAAATAATAGTATTCGAAAAATATTTCTTTACAATGCTACTTACCTTATTTTAATGGGTATGTTTTGGGGTAATTTGATAGGAATTGGCATCTCATTGCTGCAATTGAAATTTGGTTTTTTAAGTTTACCGCAAGAAGCCTACTTTATAGATAAGGTGCCAATACAATTGAATATTACAAACCTCGTCTTACTTAATCTCGGAACTTTAACCTGCTGTTTTCTAATGCTAATAATTCCTTCAGGCATTATTGCAAGAATTACACCAATCAAAGCAATTAGGTTCGAATAAGAGTGTAATTTTTAACACTTATCGTTCATGGAATAACTACTTTTGAAAAGCAAAAAAATTGAAATGAAATATTACAATAATATATTAGAAACCATAGGTAATACGCCTTTGGTAAAATTCAATAAAATCACGAAAGATGTTCCTGCATTAGTCTTGGCAAAAATGGAAACTTTCAACCCCGGTCATTCAACGAAAGACAGAATGGCATTAAAAATGGTGGAAGACGCGGAAAAAAAAGGATTGTTAAAGCCCGGAGGAACAATCATTGAAGGAACCTCGGGAAATACTGGAATGGGTTTAGCATTAGCATCGATTGTTAAGGGATATAAACTAATCTGCACACTAGCAGACAAGCAATCCAAAGAAAAAATGGATATTCTTAGAGCTATGGGTGCTGAGGTTATTGTAACGCCCACTAATGTTGCATCTGATGACCCTCGATCTTATTACTCTGTAGCGAAAAGATTGAACAAGGAAATACCTAATTCATATTACCCAAACCAGTACGACAACCTTTCTAATAGAACAGCGCATTACGAGCAAACTGGTCCGGAAATTTGGGAGCAGACCGATGGTAAAATCACTCACCTAGTGGTTGGCGTTGGAACTGGAGGCACAATTTCAGGTTCAGCAAAATATTTGAAAGAGAAAAACCCAAATATTAAAATCTGGGGAATAGATACCTACGGCTCAGTTTTCAAAAAATTTCATGAAACAGGTGAGTTCGATGAAAAAGAAATCTACTCGTATATTACTGAAGGAATTGGAGAAGATATTTTACCCGAAAATGTTGACTTCAGCCTTATTGACCATTTCGAAAAAGTGACTGATAAAGATGGGGTAATCATGACAAGAAGGCTTGCTCGAGAAGAAGGCTTTTTTATGGGTAATTCTGCAGGTTCTGCAGTTGCAGGACTAATGCAGTTGAAGGATCAGTTAACGAAGGATGATGTTGTGGTAGTTATTTTTCACGATCACGGTAGCCGTTATATAGGAAAGATGTTCAACGATGATTGGGTCAGAGACAGAGGTTTTATGGAAACTGATAAAATCAATGCACTATCAGTAGCAAATAGTCACCAAGGTAAAAAGCTAATAACCGCAACTCCAGAACACAACCTTTCAGATGTATTGAATTTAATGACGAAGTATGATATTTCTTACATTCCGGTAAAAGAAGGAGAAGAATTTGTTGGCGCTATTAGCGATTCAGAATTATACACGGTAGTTGCTAAAAAAGGCGGAAAAGATTTAGGAAAAGTCAAAGATCATATGTCAAAATCATACGATTTTGTAGACGGAAATGCGTCGTTGGAAGAGCTCGCGGAAATACTAAACAAACAGAATCCTGCCGTTTTAGTAAGAAACAGGTCTAATGAAGTTGACATCATTACGATTCACGATATTATTTCCGCGATTAACCCAAAATCGTAAAAAATTAAGATTCGGAGTTATAAACAAATTTATCTTCATAGCTCCTGATTTTCAATCGTTATTGCACAATTGTTATTCGCTAATTTTAACAATTAACGAAACCAACCATGAAAGCTAAGTTACTATTGATACTCATGATCTTTTTGAGCCGATTGAGCGCTCAAAAAGTTGGTGTTGTATTGAGCGGAGGTGGAGCTGCGGGCTCTGCACATGTTGGTGTTCTTAAATCGCTAGAGGAAAATCAAATTCCAATTGATTTCATAGTAGGCACATCGATTGGAGCGTTAGTTGGAGCTTTTTACGCTTCCGGTTATTCCCCTGAAGAAATAGAAGCATTGATGAATTCAGTAGAATTCAGAAACGCCGCAACCGGCACAATTGAAGAGAAGTATTCTTTTTATTTTATGAAAGATGAGGAGAATAGTTCTATTGTTTCATTAAATTTTAATTTAGATTCTATTTTAGGGACAAATTTGCCCACTAACGTTATATCCTCCATACCGATCGACTACGGATTAATGGAATTATTTAGCCCCGCAAACGCTGTTGCCGGTTCTAACTTTGATAGCTTAATGATACCATATCGTGCAATTGCTTCAAATATTAGCCAACAAATGCAAAACATCTTAAGAAAAGGAGATTTATCCAAAGCGATTCGAGCTTCCATGACTTACCCCTTTTACATTTCCCCAATTACTATTGATGGTGATTTAATGTTCGATGGTGGAATCTACAATAACTTTCCTGTAGATATTATGTGCAATCAATTTTCCCCAGGCTATATAATAGCGAGCAATGTAGCCTCTGAGAACCCAAACCCCACTGAAGACAACTTACTAGCTCAATTAAGAAATATATTAACAAAAGAAGCCAACTTTGAGATCACTTGTACAAAAGGAATCATTATCCAAACAGATGTGCGGGATATTCCAACATTTGATTTCTATGGGACGGACCTCGCACTACGGAGAGGTTACGAGGCGACAAACACTTACATTGATAGCATTAGGACTATCGTTAAGAGAAGAGTCGATAAAAAAGCAATTACGGATAGCAGAACTTCTTTCAACGTAAAGAAACCTCTGTTAGCTTTTGACTCCATTCAAATAATAAATGGATATAAAAACCAGCAGAAATATTTAAAAAACTCTTTGAACTTGAAAACAGGCCCTGTTTTATCAAATGAACTGAGAGAACAGTATTACAAGTTAACTTCTAACCCAAAAATAAATAGCGCATATCCAACTGCTCAATACGACTCATCATCAAACACCTTCTCTATAAGACTAGATTTGAAGAAGGAAAAAAAATTCAAAGTATCTTTTGGAGGTGTAGTCGCTACTAAACCTTTCAGTACAGGCTTCTTTCAAATTGAACACAAATTATTTAATAACAACGAATTAACGACTAAGGCAAATATCTATTTCGGTAGTTTTTACAACTCAGCGGAAGCAAGTGCAAGATGGGACATTCCTTTTTACACTCCCTTCTACATCAAAACTAAATTTAGTGTTAACCGATTCGATTACTTTAATGGTCGTTCTACTTTTATAGATGACATTAATCCACCATATATAATTAACTCGGAGAGCTATTGGGGCAGTAGTATCGGACTCCCAATTTTCATAAGTGGAAAGCTAGAACTGGGATATAACTACTTGTGGCAAAACTACGAATACTATCAAACAGATAACTTCGTTAGAGGTGACACCTCCGATAGAACGAGTTTTGAAGGTTCGAGATTTTTTATTCGATTCGATCGAAATTCGCTAAATAAAAAGCAGTACGCCACTAAAGGGTCTCAATTAGTTATGCAAATAAGTGCTATTAGTGGCTTCGAAAGAACACAACCAGGATCAACCACCCCGAATAAATCAAATTTGAGAGCAGACCGAGATCGGAGAGAAGACCGAGATTGGTTAGAAGCTTACTTCAAATTCGACAAGTACTTACTCCGCAAACGATCCTTGCATCTGGGCTTATTTCTTGAAGGTAATGCATCTAGCCTCCCGCTTTTCCTAAACTACACGGCCTCTAGCTTGATTTCGCCTTCGTTTGCACCCTTGCCGGAAAATAGAACAATTTTTCAGCGTGAATATAGAGCGCGATCTTATGCCGGTGCAGGAATTAAAGCAATTTACTCGTATCGAGATTTAATTGATTTAAGAGGTGAACTGTATATCTATCAACCTTACGAACAACTGATTCAGAATCAAGATGGCTCCGCTTCATTTGCTAAAGAAATTATTAATAAAGATTTTATTGGCACCGTAACAGCTGTTTATCATAGTAGGTTAGGTCCGCTAGCTGCTAGCCTAAACTATTACGAGAAAGCCCAAGACCAATGGAGTTTTTTCGTACACTTTGGATATATTTTATTTAATAAGAGAGGATTAGATTAAATGAAAAACAACGTAAACTTAAAAGAATTTAACACTTTTGGCATTGAAGTTTTTACTTCAGGATTTGAAGAGCTAAACTCATCAAATGATGCAATTGCATTTTTCCAAACGACTGATTTAAATGGAAAAGAGTTTTTAATTCTAGGAGGTGGAAGTAATCTTCTTTTAACGGAAGACTTCAAAGGTATAGTGATTAAAAATAATTTAAAAGGTGTTGAAGTATTAGAGGAGAATGACAAATCTATTCTAATTAAAGCAGGTGCCGGAGAAAACTGGCATGAATTCGTTTTACAATGCATCAAGAAAGGCTATGCAGGTTTGGAGAATTTATCCTTAATCCCAGGAAATGTTGGAGCGAGCCCCATGCAAAACATTGGTGCTTATGGAGTAGAAGTTAAAGATTTGATTACTGAAGTGGAGGCTATAGAAATTTCCACAGGGAAAGTTCAAATCTTCTCTAACGAAGAATGCAAGTTTGACTATAGAAGCAGCATATTTAAGACCACTCATAAAAATCAATATTTTATCTCTTCAGTAAATTTTAAACTTTCAAAAAAACCTGACTTTAACGTTTCATATGGTGCGATTAAAGGTCAATTAGAGCAGAATGGTATTACTCAAGATTCATTAACCATCAAAGCCATTTCTGATGCAGTAATTGCTATTCGAGAAAGTAAACTTCCAGACCCTAAAAAAATTGGAAATTCAGGTAGCTTTTTCAAAAACCCTATTGTTTCAGCAGCTGAATTTGACCAGCTAAAACGAAAATTTAAAAGTATGCCTGCATATCAATTGCCTAATGGCGACTATAAGCTCGCAGCAGGTTGGTTAATAGAAAAAACAGGATGGAAAGGCTATTCTGAAGGAAATTATGGTGTTCACAGAAATCAAGCCTTGGTGTTAGTAAACTATGGAGGAGCTTCTGGTTTAGAAATCTATGATCTTTCGGAAAGGATTTTACTTTCGGTTAAAGACAAGTTTCGAGTAACATTAGAAAGAGAGGTTAATATCTTATAACTCCGAATTCTTCAGCCTTCCACTCGTTAAAAGCTTGTGAAAATAAGGTTTAGTTCTTGCTACTTCTATTCCTTGTTGATGTATTGAATTATGACAATCTGAACCTAAAAATGTAATTAATCCTTCATCAATCAATCGCTCGGCAATTTTCTGTGCTTCTGGTCCATAGTGTCCAACCAATGAAAGTATATTCAATTGCAAGTAAACTCCCTTTTCACTTAACTCGCGGTATTTCTCAAACTCTTTGTAATAAAAGCCATACCTCTCAGGGTGAGCTAGAATTGGAATATATCCGTTGGTCTGAAGCTCAAAAATAAATGAAGCCAGGTTTGGCGGTTCCTTCATGAATGGAAGTTCAAATAACAAGTAATTCTTACCAAACGTTAAAAGCTTTCCCCCTTTCACTCGTGGCTCTAGTGTTTCATCTAAATAATACTCTGCTGCCGCTTCAATTTCAATATCAATATTTTGACGATTTAGTTCAGTTTTTACCTTCTCTAAGCCCCCCCCAATTGTTTCAGGTGTATTTTTGTAAAAGTCACTCATTACGTGGGGCGTAGTAATAATTTTTTGATACCCCATTTCTTTGAATGTTCGAATCATGTTGATCGAATCTTCCAAACTTTTAGACCCGTCATCTATAGCAGGTATCAAATGCGAATGCAAATCTGTTTTAAGCTCACTTAAATTAGCAGGCTCTAATACAGGCTCTTTTTTAAACAATTTCGATAACCAACTCATTTATCAGCTAAGTTACAAATTGTGCTTTTGCTTGAACCATTGAATTGTTCTCTCAATTCCTTCTTTAAATCGGACTTGCGGCTGATAACCTAGTAAGTTCTTCGCTTTTGAAATATCTGCCAAAGAGTTTTTAACGTCCCCTGCCCGATCTTCTCTGTGAACTGCTGAAACTGTTGCACCAGTGCCCTCTTTTATTAACTCAAACAGCTCGACTAACGAAAATTTCTCACCTACCGCAACATTGAATACCTCTCCTAGCGCTTTTTCATTTTTTGTGAACAGCGCTCGAATATTAGCTTGTACAGCGATTTCGATGTAAGTAAAATCCCTACTTTGCTTCCCGTCTCCATTAATAAATGGTGACTGGTTTTTAAGTAAGGCCTCAATAAAAAGCGGAATTACAGCGGCATATGCTCCGTCAGGGCTTTGGTTTGGCCCGAAGATATTGAAATATCTTAACCCAATAATTTCTTGACCATAACTTAGGTGCGAAACTTTAGCATACAGCTCATTCGTGTATTTGCTTACCGCATAAGGTGAGAGTGGACTCCCAATCTCCGCTTCGACTTTTGGTAGTTTCTGAGAATCACCATAAACAGAAGAAGAACTTGCATAGACAATACGCTTTACCTTGTTTTCTCTTGCTGCTGTGATCATGTTTAAAAAACCAACAACATTTGCATTGTTGGTCGCAATTGGATTGTCTAATGACCTTGGAACAGAACCCAACGCTGCTTGGTTGCTGATGTAATCAATCCCCTCAGTTACCTTTAGACAATCTTCATAAATGCTAATGTCGCCTTTCACAAATTCAAAATTTGAGCGCCCAATAAATCGATCCAAATTCACTCCAGAACTATTCGATAAATTGTCGATTACTCGAACTTTTTTTGCTCCAAACGTCAATAAATAGTTAACGATATTTGAACCGATAAAACCTGCACCTCCTGTAATTAAAAAGGAAGTGTTGGAAATGTCTTCTTGATGAAAGTTCGTAGTATACATTTGGTTAATCTCGCGTTATGTTGCCGGTTGTATTATTTCTTATAATCGCCTGACGTAACATTATTCAACCAATCTTCATTATCTAAATACCATTGAACAGTGCTTTCTAAGCCTTCTTCAAACTTTATTGAAGGAGACCATCCTAAATCATTTTTCAATTTTGTAGCATCTATGGCGTAACGTTGATCGTGACCACTTCTATCTTTTACATAAGTAATCAGTTTCTCTGAACTTCCTTGTTCACGACCAAGCTTTTCATCCATGATTTTGCATAAAAACTTTATCAGCTCTATGTTTTGCCACTCATTATTACCTCCAATATTATAGGTACCTCCTTGTTTTCCATTGTGGAAAATAACATCGATTGCATCTGCATGATCGGTTACCCACAACCAATCTCTAATATTGTCTCCCTTACCATAAACCGGCAAAGCTTTTTCTTCTTTTATATTATTTATGAAAAGAGGTATTAACTTCTCAGGAAATTGGTTCGCCCCGTAATTGTTTGAACAGTTAGAGATAACCATCGGAAAATTGTAGGTGTGATAATATGCTCGTACCAAGTGATCTGAACTGGCTTTTGAAGACGAATATGGACTTCTAGGGTCATAAGGAGTTTCTTCAGTAAAATAACCCGTCTCCCCTAAAGAACCATAAACCTCATCAGTAGAAACATGGTAAAACAATTTGTCTGAAAAATCATCTCCCCAATACTTTCTAGCAACATTCATTAAATTGGTCGTTCCAATCACGTTGGTTTGAATAAACTCTAATGGATTAGTAATAGAACGATCGACGTGAGATTCTGCTGCCAAATGTATAACTGAATTAATGGAATACTTAATAAAGGTCTCCTCAACAAAATCCTCATCCAAAATATCTCCTTTTACAAAAGTATAATTGGGCTTTTCATCTATGTCTGATAGGTTTTCTAAATTACCTGCATAAGTCAACTTATCAAAATTTACAATCTGATAATCAGGGTATTTACTAACGAATAAACGAACTACATGAGAGCCAATAAACCCTGCTCCTCCAGTTATTAAAATTCTCTTCTTCTCCATTATAAGCTAAGGTATTTAATATTTCCAACTTTGTTTTTCAAACTTCCTTTTACATCAAAAATAAATCCTTTTTCATCCATTAACCCTCTGAAATAGGCCTCATCTTTATTTACGTATTCATCGTGATTTACTGCCACAAGAACTGCATCGTAGTGATCTGCTGCGCTAGTCACTAAAGAAAAACCGTAATACTTTTCCAAATCAGAAGAAGAGGCAAATGGGTCTATTACATCTACTTGTAATCCAAATGACTTTAACTCATCTAAAACGTCAACAACTTTCGAGTTTCGAATATCACTGACATTTTCTTTAAACGTAGCTCCCATAACAAGAACTTTAGCGCCGTTTGAGGCACCATTTCGTGCTACAATTTCTTTTGTAATTCTACCAGCTATATGACTTCCCATTCCGTCGTTTACAGCTCTACCAGAATTAATAATTTGAGCATGATAACCAAACTCCTTCGCTTTGTAAGTTAAATAATATGGGTCAACTCCAATGCAGTGACCGCCAACTAGACCTGGTAAAAATTTCAAGAAATTCCATTTGGTCCCGGCAGCTTCTAGTACCTCGTATGTATTTATCCCCATTTTATTGAAAATAATCGAAAGCTCATTAATCAATGCAATGTTAACGTCGCGCTGAGTATTTTCAATAATCTTTGCAGCCTCTGCTACCTTAATTGAAGCAGCTCTGTGCACACCTGCTTCTACAACAAGCTCGTAGGTCTTTGCAATTTCTTCTAAAGAAGTGTCACAACAACCTGAAACAACCTTTACCACGTTCTGCAAGGTGTGTTTCGTATCACCTGGATTAATCCTCTCAGGAGAATAGCCCACCATAAAATCTTTTCGAAACTCAAGTCCACTCAACTGCTCTATACAAGGAACACAATCCTCCTCAGTACAGCCAGGATAAACAGTAGATTCGAAAACTACGTAATCTCCCATTTTAATTACTTTACCGACAGCTGTAGATGCAGAAATTAGAGGTTTGAGGTCGGGAAGATTATGCTGATCAATTGGTGTTGGAACTGCAACGATGTAAAACTTAGCTGCTCTTAAGTCCTCAATGTCTGAAGTAAAACGAATGTCAGAGTTCTCAAATTCTGAAGCTAGAAGTTCCTCGCTAGGGTCTTCATTCTTCTTCATCATTTCAACCCGTTCTATACTGATATCAAACCCTATAACACTTACTTTTTTCGCCAATGCTAAAGCAATTGGCAACCCTACATAACCTAAGCCTATTACAGCAACTTTCTCTTTCTTATTTACAAGATCCTTGTAGATTCCCATATCCAATAATTTATTCAGCTATTTTACTAACTTGATTCTTTTCTAATTTATATTCTTGATTTGATTCTGAACATACCGCTCTGTTGTTCTCATCAAACGATAAACGGTGACCAAATTCACTAATCCAACCTATTTGCTTTGCCGGATTTCCAACCATTAAGGCATAATCCTTTACCTCTTTAGTAATAACTGCTCCTGCGCCAATAAAACAATACTTTCCTAAATCATTTCCACAAACAATTGTTGCGTTCGCACCAATACTTGCTCCCTTTCTAACTATCGTCTTGGTATATTGACCCCTTCTAACAATTGCACTCCTAGGATTCATAACATTTGTAAAAACCATCGAAGGCCCCAAGAACACATCATCTTCGCAAATTACTCCAGTATATATAGATACGTTATTTTGAACTTTAACATTGTTTCCAAGAATCACTTTTGGTGAAATCACACAGTTCTGTCCAATATTGCAATTCTCCCCTAAAACTGAGTTGGGCATAATATGGCAGAAGTGCCAAATCTTAGCTCCTTCACCAATAGTGCATCCATCATCTATAACAGCTGTCTCGTGTGCAAAATACCCCATCAATTACTTCATTATAAATTTGGAGAAGTCATTGTGGTCCTTTTTGTGCAGTTCCTCTTGACTTAGCGATTTGAAATAGTCATAGGTAATCTTCAGTCCATCTGCTCTATTTACTTTTGGCTCCCATTGTAGTTCTCGTTTTGCAATTTCAATGTTGGGTTGACGTTGCATTGGGTCATCCTTAGGTAATTCTTTATAAATAATTTTTTGATCTGTTCCTGTCAACTTAATAATCTCTTTAGCAAAATCTAGAATAGTTATCTCATCAGGATTCCCAATATTTACAGGTTGACTATAATTACTGTGCAAGAGTCGATAAATACCTTCTATCAAATCATCTACATAGCAAAATGACCTTGTTTGGTCTCCTTTTCCAAAAACAGTTAAGTCTTCTCCCCTCAGCGCTTGTCCAATAAATGCAGGTAAAACTCTTCCATCATTCAGCCTCATTCTTGGTCCATAGGTATTGAAAATTCGCACAATAGCGATCTCCACCCCATGAAAAGTATGATATGCCATTGTAATTGCCTCTTGAAACCTCTTTGCTTCATCGTAAACACCTCTAGGCCCTATTGGATTAACATTTCCCCAATATTCCTCCGTTTGTGGATGAATCAACGGATCTCCATATACTTCAGAAGTAGAAGCAACTAATATCTTAGCTCCTTTCGCTTTTGCTAAACCGAGCAAATTATGAGTTCCGAGTGAACTAACCTTTAACGTCTGAATCGGTATTTTTAAATAATCGATAGGACTCGCAGGTGATGCAAAATGCAAGATATAATCTAAATCTCCTGCAACATAGACGTACTTTGAAACATCTTGGTTATAAAACTCAAACTGTTCAAGCGGAAATAAATGCTCCAAGTTTTGGATATTTCCGGTAATTAAATTATCCATAGCAAGAACATGGAAGCCCTCTTTTATGAAGCGATCACATAAATGTGATCCTAAAAATCCTGCCGCACCAGTAATTAAAACTCTTTTCATCCTATTTAGCCATTACTTTATTTCTACCAATACTTATATAAGTAAAATTTTCCTTTTCCATTATTGGCAAGTCGTAAAGGTTTCTACCATCAAATATTACTAAGTCATTCAATTTTTCTCTCAGTTTGCTAAAATCAGGAGTTCTAAATACGGACCACTCAGTGGCGATCAAAAGAAAATCAGCATCCTTACATGCATCGTAAGCACTTAAAGCGAAGTTTATTTTACCTCCAACTAACTCTTGAACATTAGACATTGCCTCAGGGTCAAAAGCAGAAATACTTGCCCCTGCTGCCAACAATTCATCAATTAAATACAAGGCCGGGGCTTCTCTAATATCGTCTGTATCCGGCTTGAAAGCTAAGCCCCAGAGAGCTACCTTTTTACCTTTTATGTCTCCTTTATAATGCTCTAATATTTTTGGCATTAAAGCTGTTTTTTGGTCTTGATTAACTTTCATCACAGACTCTAATATTTTAAAATCATAGCCAGCTTCAATACCTGATTTAGCTAGCGCCTGAACATCCTTTGGAAAACAGCTTCCACCATAGCCGATTCCCGGGAATAAAAATCGCTTCCCAATTCTTGTGTCAGAGCCTATACCAACTCTTACCGCATCAACGTCAGCGCCAACTTTCTCACAAAAATTAGCAATTTCATTCATGAAGGTAATTTTTGTTGCCAAAAATGCATTAGCAGCATATTTTGTTAATTCCGCTGACTTTTCATCCATAAAGATGATTGGATTCCCTTGCCTTACATATGGCTTATACAACTCAGCCAAAAGGTCTTTAACCCTAATCGAAGTTGTTCCTATTACCACACGATCAGGCTTTAGAAAATCATCAACCGCGAAACCTTCTCTTAAAAATTCAGGATTCGAAACAATATCAAAATCTACTTTAGCATTTTTTGCAACAGCAGCATGCACCTTCTCGGCAGTGCCAACTGGAACCGTACTCTTGTCAATAATAACTTTGTAGTCGGTTATTATTTTCCCCAATTGTTCTGCAACACCAATGATATAAGAAAGGTCTGCTGACCCGTCTTCTCCGGGAGGTGTTGGAAGTGCCAAGAAAATAATTGTTGCATCTTTCACTGCCGACTCCAAATCCGTTGTAAATGATAATCTATTTTGCTTAATGTTTCTTTCGAAGATGACGTCTAAATAAGGTTCATATATGGGAACTATCCCATTTTTCATATTCTCAACTTTATCTTTATCAACATCTACACAGATAACCTCATTCCCTGTTTCTGCCAAACAAGTCCCGGTTACTAAACCTACATACCCTGTTCCTACTACTGCTATTTTCATCTATATTCTTTTTTATCTGTTCGCTAAAACACACTCCCTAAGAGTGGTCGTAATTTTTTCTAATTGTTCTTTACTCAATTCCGTGTGCATTGGCAGAGAAAGCACTTCTAACGCTAATTGCTCAGCAACTGGAAAGTCTCCATCTTGATACCTATCATCCTTGTATGCTTTTTGCTGATGCAGTGGCACGGGATAATAAATCATTGCCGGAACTCCGTTGTCCATCATATGTTTCTGTAATGCATTCCTATCTAAACCAACAATTCTTAGAGTATATTGGTGAAAAACATGACAAGAGTTCCGCACCCTATCTGGAGTAATTACCTCGGGTAAGTCTTTAAAAGCTTCATCGTAATGCCAAGCCACTGCTCTTCGTGCGTTACCATAGTCATCTAGTCGCTGTAACTTTACACTTAATACTGCCGCTTGAATACTATCTAATCTTGAGTTTACACCAATTTCATCATGATAATAACGAACCTTCATTCCATGATTAACAATCATTCTTGCCTTATCCGCTAAAGCGTCATCATTGGTAAATAACGCACCTCCATCCCCATAACAACCTAAGTTTTTAGAAGGAAAGAAAGAAGTGCAACCAAAACTTCCAATTGTTCCCGACTGCTTCGAGTAACCTGCTTTAAAATGAAAACTTGATCCTATTGACTGTGCTGCATCTTCAATAACAAAAAGATTATTTTCTTTTGCAATTGACATTATCTCCTCCATGTTGGCGCATTGACCAAATAAATGTACAGGAATGATAGCCTTTGTTTTAGATGTAATTGCATCACGAACTGCTTCCTCAGATATCAAAAAGCTATTCTCATCACAATCAACTAGCACAGGCACTAAACCAAGCAATGCAATTACTTCAGCCGTAGCAACAAAAGTAAAAGTTGTCGTGATTACTTCATCTCCTGGCTTCAAACCCAACGCCATCATCGCAACCTGCAATGCATCAGTTCCGTTTGCACAAGGTATAACATGCTTCACTTGCAAATAACTCTCTAACTCCCCTTGAAAACGCTTTACTTCCGGGCCATTAATAAAAGAAGAGGTATTTAAAACCCCTTGAATACGCTCGTCTACTTCTTCTTTAATATGCTCATATTGACTTTTCAAGTCAACCATCTGAATTGCCATCATATGTAATTTTTTACGGTTTACGAAGATAGGGTTTTTAGCTAAATCTTGAAGCGTAAACTATTGGTAATTTAGCTGTATGAATTTTTCGAAAATTGTGATGCTTTTGTTATTAAATGCTACCTTGCCGGAAGGTTACAGCCAAGTTAATAACTACAGAGACTCAAGAGAGTCTATTCCTTTTATTCGATTCCAATATTCATACTTATTACCTTCGGGTGATTTTGAAGAAACTTTCCAGCAGGCAAATACCGTAGGGGCAGCTTTTGGTCTTAAAACTGCCTCAAATTTTCAATTTGAAATTGAAGGAAACTTTATGTTTGGGTCAAAGGTTAATCAGTCGGGTCTGCTTTTAGGTATTGCTAACGAAAGAGGAGACATTACAGATTCGCAAGGTGAACTTGTCAGGATCTCATATGATTTAAGAGGATTTAGTCTTTTTGCAACGGTGGGTAGAATAATTCCATTAAAAATTACAAATGGGAACTCGGGTATTTTAACTCAAGTAGGTGTTGGTTATTTACAACACAAAATTTTTATAGACTACAGAGATGGAGATGTATTTCAACTGAGCGAAGAAATGCTTAAAGGTTACGATCGACTTCATAGCGGCTTATCTTTGAAGCAATTTGTTGGATACCAGCATTTTGGAATAAAAAATATGTATAACTTTTATATTGGGATAGAGCTTCAACAGGGTTTCACAAAGAACAGAAGAGAATATAATTATGACACTCAAAGCTTTGATTTGGATAGAAAATTAGATTTCTTGTATGGGTTCAGAGCCGGCTGGTCTATCCCTATTCGCGGAAGAGCTTCTGAAGAGTTTTATTACCGATAATTACAATGAGAATACTCTATAATTTCAGCATTCTAGTCTATTCATTTTTTATAAATGTTGCAGGTTTATTAGGAAATAAAAAAGCTGCACTTTGGATATCTGGTAGAAAAAACTGGATAGAAAACTTAGCTACTATAAATCGAGAAGGAAAAAACATCACTTGGTTTCATGTCGCTTCTTTAGGAGAATTTGAACAAGCAAGACCACTAATTGAGCAAATAAAAAAAGTAGAACCGGAAGAATTTATTTTAGTTAGTTTTTTTTCTCCATCAGGTTATGAGATAAGAAGAGACTACGAACTTGCAGATAAAGTAATTTATTTACCCGGCGATACTTCAAAGAATGCAAAAACCTTCTTAAAATTAGCACGTCCTCATCGAATTATTTTTGTTAAGTATGAATTCTGGTTCAACTACCTCAACCAAATAAAGCTTCAGAATATTAAATGCTATTTAATTTGTGGAATATTCAGAAAAAAGCAGCACTTCTTTACGCCATATGGAGGTTGGTTTAAAAAACATTTAACAGCTTTCAATCATTTTTTTGTGCAAAATGACGAGTCGTTGAGACTCCTCAACTCCATTGGATTTAAAAACGCTTCTAAAACCGGCGACACCAGAATTGATCGTGTTTTGAGCATCTCGGAAGAACCATTTTCCGAAGAACGGTTTGAAAGTTTCTCAAAGAACTCTAGAGTACTTGTCTTTGGAAGTAGCTGGGAAAAAGAAAATGAACTTGCTGTTAGTTTTTCAAATAGCAATCTCTATGCTAAAATAATTATCGCTCCGCACGAAATTGATTCGGATAAAATTAAGTCGCTAAAAGAACGATTCACTTTATCTTGCAAGCTACTATCAGAAACTACTAAAGATGAAGATTTAGATTCTTTAAATGTCTTAATTATTGATGAAATTGGATTACTATCAAGACTCTACAGATATGGAAACATTGCTTTTATAGGTGGAGGCTTCGGCTCAGGTATTCACAATACTCTTGAAGCTGTTATTTATGGCTGTCCTGTTCTCTTTGGGCCCAATTACAGTAAATTTCAGGAAGCATACGATCTACTAGAAATTGGTGCAGGGTTTTGCGTGCAAAATCAACAGGAGTTTCATGCTAGAATGGGATTCTTGAACGATGAGTCTAACTATCAAAATGCTAAAACTAATGCCAAAAGCTATATTAATGACAATGCTGGTGCTACAGGTAAAATATTAGATTACATCTATCAGAAGTAACCCACCATAACTTCCTTCATTTACATAGATTACTATGCAAAACAAACTTTTCAAGGTAGCATAGTTAGTTTCTTTTTAACATTACCCTATTCGGTCAGGTTTAAAATCACTTAAATTTATTAAGTAACTAAAATCGAATAAAATGCCGAAAAAAGTCAAAAAAATATATGTTCTCGACACTTCTGTTATTATTCACGATCACAATTCATTAATGAATTTTGAGGATAATGACATAGCTATTCCCATTACAGTTTTAGAAGAATTAGATAATTTCAAAAAAGGACATGACACTAAAAATTTTGAGGCTAGAGAATTTACTAGAATGGTCGATAAACTATCGAGCAAATACACACTCAACGAATGGATACCTCTTGGATCTGGAAAAAAATCCGAATTCAAAATCATATTTCCGAACCCCGATCTAAAAAATAGCCCCGAGAAAATTTTTGATGATAAAAAAGGAGATCACCAGATTTTAAATGCCGCTCTAAGTCTTCAAGCAAATGAACAAGAGAAACTAGTAATATTAGTTACCAAAGATATTAACCTTCGTATAAAAGCAAAAGCATTGAACTTAGTTGCTGAAGATTATAGCACAGGAAAAATTAAGGATGTTTCGGATATATATTTAGGAAAAGAAAAAGTAGAAGGTGTGCCGTCGGAGGCAATTAAAGAGATTTATGAAAAGGGTAAACTTGAAGATTATAGCTTTATAAAAGACAACATTGAAAACAATCATTTTTACATATTAAAAAATGGGAAATCATCGAGCCTAGCTTTTTATAACCCGATAAAAGACTTACTAGAGAGAGTTGAAAAAATAAATGCTTTTGGCATTGTTCCTAGAAATGCAGAACAAGCCTTTGCTCTTCATGCCATTCTAAACCCCAACATAAAATTAGTTACCATCCAAGGTGTGGCAGGCACAGGCAAAACCCTCTTAGCATTAGCGGGTGCTTTAGAACAACGGAGAGAGTTCAAGCAAATTATTTTAGCCAGGCCTATCGTACCTTTAAGTAATAAGGACATTGGTTTTCTACCCGGCGATATTAAAGATAAAATTAACCCTTACATGGAACCCTTGTGGGACAACCTGAAGTTTATTAAAAATCAGTTTAGTGAAACAGACAAGCGGCACAAGCAGATTTTGGAAATGCAGAAAACTGAAAAGATTGTAATTACCCCACTAGCATATATTAGAGGTAGAAGCCTCTCTGATATCATTTTCATAGTTGACGAAGCACAAAATCTAACACCTCATGAGGTAAAAACGATTATTACTAGAGCAGGAGAAAATTCCAAAATAATTTTTACTGGAGATATAAGGCAAATTGATACCCCTTATTTGGATGAATATAGTAATGGCCTTTCCTACTTAATTGATAAAGCTAGAGGAAATAAGCTGTATTCGCATATTGTTTTAGAAAAAGGTGAGCGATCTGAACTAGCTAATCTAGCAAACGAGTTACTATAAAACAATTTTCTGTTACTATTCTGATGTGTATCTTATGTTACCAAACTAAAGATGGTGTATTGCTTACTTTTGTAAAAAAGAATTAGATGCTCAAAAAAGGCTCAAAATTATACAGTATCTCAAAGTTTAAGTGTCCTTATTGTCAGGAAGGAGATTTTTTTAAATCAAGAAATCCTTACAACTTTTCGAGCATGTCTGAAGTTCGAGAGAATTGTGAAAAATGCAATAAAAAATTTAGCATCGAGCCAGGTTTTTATTATGGTGCCATGTATGTTTCATATGGATTTGGCGTGGCTCACGTTGTCAGTTTTGTGGTTGCAAGATTAGTTCTTGGCTTTGAAATGGAATTCTGGAACTTTATTATACTTGTAGCAAGCTTTTTAATTATTGCTACTCCTTTATATTATGCCCTCTCAAAAATAACTTGGGCAAATTTATTTATGAATTATAAACGAGAAAAATCATGAAAGACTTAACTATTAATGAATTTGTAGAAGGATTTACCAATGATGAGAACGCAATTCTCATTGACGTTAGAACACCTGAAGAAGAGTCAGAAGGGCTAATCTCTAACTCAATAAACATGAATATCATGGAACAAAGCTTCCCGGCAAAAGTGATGAACCTTGATAAAACTAAAAACTATTACGTCTACTGTCGATCAGGAGGGAGAAGTTCTTCTGCATGTCACTTTATGGACAAACAAGGATTAACGGCTTATAACTTGCTTGGAGGTATCCAAGCGTGGAATTCATTTAACTCTTAGAAACATGAAAAATATATTTTATATCATCTCCTTAAGCTTTTTTACTTTAACCGCTTGCAATGGAATAGCTCAAAAGGAAAACTCAAAAGAGCAAACTTACACATCCTCATACGAAGTTTTATCGACCACAGAATTCAAAGCAGCTATTGAACAGGAGGGAAATCCGCAATTAATTGATGTTAGAACAGCTGGTGAGTTCTCGGGTGGAACGATAAAGAGTGCAACAAACTATGACTTTCTTAATGGTTCATTTCAGAAAGCCATGGAAGGTTTAGACAAGAGCAAACCAGTTTACGTTTTCTGTGCTGTTGGAGGAAGAAGTAGAAAGGCTTCTGCACTTCTTCAAAAAAATGGATTTACTCAGGTTATTGACTTAAAAGGAGGGTATAGCGCCTGGTCTAAATAATCATCATGTGTAAACGAAAAGATTTATTAATGCCTTTGCTACTCTGTGCAACGCTGGGATTGGCACCATTCTTTCCAGAACCACATTTATGGGGCAAAATAAAGTGAATCTTAGGGGCGCTGTTGGTATGAATGCAAAAGACTGGTTTGATTTTTTCATGCATGGTTTACCATTTATATACATTATTTACAAGATATTAAAAGATATCGTGAACATTATAATTAATTTTATGTTTCAATTAATTGTTCTATATGTCAATAAAAAAGTCCTTGTATGAAAAAAAAAATAACGCTCTTTACGCTCTTTATATTATTAATTTCTAGCAAGCAATTAAGTGCAACTAAAGATTACACGTTAAAACTAAAAAGCGGTGATATTACGCTAGCGGCGAACAATCCAAACGCCACACTTTCTGCAACAGCTAATAGCATTTCTGAAAAATATGTTGTTGTGCAGTTTATCGAAGTTCCTAGCACCAGTCAAAAGGAAGTTCTGAGACAAAATGGTATAAATTTGTTAGAGTACCTTCCACTTCATGCTTTTATCGCAACTATTACGAACGCAAGTGAAGTTTCATTGCAAAGCCTAAAAATACGAGCAATCGCGCCATTCACGGCCAATTATAAATATTCGAAGGCAGTTAAAAATGCTGAGAATCCAGGCTGGGCTGTTTCAGGTAATGAAATGGACCTTATGATTGAGGCACATTTAGCCGTAACTTCTTCAAGCCTCATTGCCTATTTGCAAAGCGAACGTTTCGTTATTCTTTCGGAAAACCAAACAGCAGAATACATCGAAGTTAGAATTCCAAAAAACAAATTAAATAACCTTGCCTCTTCAGACATCATAAAAATGATTGATTA
>TARA_B110000046_G_scaffold184520_1_pt1 | contig 23943 bp, 20 predicted proteins | sample TARA_B110000046 | Tara Oceans TARA_B110000046 (sample SAMEA4397157) | marine metagenome | biome: Polar Biome; feature: [DCM] deep chlorophyll maximum layer (ENVO:01000326); material: water (ENVO:00002006), including particulate matter (ENVO:01000060) such as... | depth 40 m
GCTTTTAAAATTGCATTGGATATACTTTCTGTTGAATATGGGTCAAAGGTTAGAGAAGGTTCTATTATTTGATGAACATATGGCAAATCACTAGCAATAACTTTACACCCATGGTTTGCGGCTTCAATTAATGGTAGTCCAAAGCTCTCGACTAGTGACGGATAAATTGCAAACTCACAAGAATTATACAATTCATTAACACTATCTCTACTTAGAGTCCCATGAAATTGAACCTTTAGATTATTTGAGTGTTTTTTTTTAAATAATTCCTCTTTATTTAGTGTAAGGTGCAATTTTATTTCTTTAACAGTTTTATTTGCTGCTACAATAAAAGCATTTAAAAGTCTAATATGATTTTTATGAGAGAACCCACTAGAAACATAAACAAAATTATTGGTGCTTTTTTTTGAATTAAATGATTCAGATTCTTTTTTAATAATGGGATAAACAAAAATATTCTTTGGATTAATCTTTAGATGAGTTTGGAGTAATTTATCAACATATCGTGTCTGAACTACCCAATTATAATCATTCTGATTATAATATTTTATGTAAGAAAATTTTATGAAATTAATTAATCTATTTTTAAAATTAATCTGATGATTTAAGGGGTTTAACAATAAACTGTTATGAAAAAAAATAGTTGTTTTAGTTGAATTATGAATAGTTGGAGGAATATTAGACAAGCATAAAATAGATGAAAATCTATTTATATTTTTTAAGTAGAAATTCTTTCTATTTTTATGGTTTGAAAAAATAATAGTATATTCTTTATTATTTAAAATATCTAAATACTTTGATCTTAATCTACTGTCAAAAAGAATATGATATGAAGTTCTTGAATTAATTATTTTTTCAATAATCAATTCAAGAATAGTTTTACCTCCAAATGAATTTATATAAACAGCATCTATTAAAGTCATAAGAGTAAAATAAAAATTCTTCGTAATATTTTCAATGTAATTAATTTAAAATAGATGTTTTAGTATGGCTGATTAAACTCTAAATCAACGATTTTGGTATGTGTAGAAATATAGATGGATTTAAAAAAGTTATCATTGATCTTTTGACTTAGCAGATTAAAATTATCATTAGTAGTTTTATCACAACCACTATTTATCAAATAATTCTCTCTTGAAATAAATGAGTTAACTATTTTTAAATAAAATTCATACTCTAAAGACTTTTAATTTAAAATAATAATATTCCTGTTTTAGAAAACGTAGAAATCCACTTAAAATGAAAGCTAAATTAATCTTAAAAATGAGATTTATTAAAAAAAATTTTAAACCATTAGCTTTAATAAAATTTAATATACTTTTAAATAAAATTGGTGCGAATTGATTTGAAATTTTTTTGCTTCTTAAGTCCCTATATGCCATTATTAATTGATCTTTATGCTCTTTATTGTAGCTTTTACAATTATTATAAACTTCTATAAAAATATTGACTTTATTTAATCTTGACATTGATGTTTTTAAAACTCTATATTGAATTAATGTTTCTTTGGAATTTCCAAAACTTAATCCACAAGAAATCATTTTTATCCATAAATCGTAATCTTCAGCTTCAGTTTTTTTGATATTTCCGTATTTTAAACTTTTTTCATGAAAAAAATTTCTATACATAACGCTAGGGTGAATAAATGGAACCATCATAGCAGACAAAATCACATCGAAATTATCATTAAAAGAATCTACTCTCTTTATAGTTTCTCCTAATTCATTTATTACTTCATAGCTTGAACCACAAATATCCAATTTATTTTTTTTAATGAAATTTAATTGCTTCTCTAGTCTTTGTGGATAACAAATATCATCCTGGTCCATTCTCGCAATGTAACTTCCTTGACTTAATGAAATAGCTTCATTTAGAGTGAATGCCAATCCTTTATTCACCCTAGATACATATTTTATTTTATTTGACTTTAAATACTTATTAATAATTGAATGACTTTTATCTGATGACCCATCATTTATAATGATTAGTTCAAAATTTGAATATGTCTGTTTTAAAATACTGTCAATAGATTTTTTTAAATATTTTTCGCCATTATAAACCGGTAAAATAACTGAAACTAATTCATCCATAATACAATTCTAATTTTGACTCATAATAATCAGGTAATATAAGATCAAGGTTACCATAAATATGCATTAGTTTTTTATTTTCAATTTTGAAAAAACCATTAATTTTTTTAATATCAAAATTTGCTTTTTTATTATGAATATTTTCAAATATGGAAACAATTTTAGTTACTCTAATATTTTCAGGATAAGAAATATTCAAACATTGATTTTTAAAAATATTATTTGTAATTATATATTCGACCACTTTAACTATATAATTTAGATCAATTAAATTTCTTTCTATATCAAATAAATCGAACTTTTTACCAGTTTTAATTTTAGAATTTATAAATCCGAGAAGTTGAGATTCGTTTTTACTACCTATTATCTGTGGAACTCTAAATATGTAAAATTTCAAAACATTTTTTTTTATCCAATTTTCTACTTCTATTTTGTGCTTTAAATAAGCATTTGGTAAAAAATAATTATCATATAAGGCACACGTACTAAAATATACTAAAGTTTTTACTGAATATTTTTTCGCTATACTATTCAACAAATCTTTTTCTCTATCAAATTCTGCAACTCTATTTTCACTTGAATTTGAAACCCCAGAAACAAAAAATATAATTGAAGGGTTGTCTCGATATTTAGAAAAATTTTTAGCTAGTAATCCGTTTCCAATTACCATAATTAAATTTTAATCCAACTATCACAAACTATAAATTTACTTTGCAGTTCTAATTTATCATTTAAAAACCATCTGTTTGGTGCTATTACTTTTTTAATTTCATTTTGATTAAGCCATGCACCCCACCAACCAAAAGTGCTGTTTGAAATAATATTATGATTACATAAACTCATCAAATGAACATCTTCATGCGGAATTCTTTTCTCATTACTATTAATGATTATTACATTTTTAAATTTTAAATTTTTTTTACACCAATTTATATCATCTGAAAATACAAAAAAATTAATTTTTTTATTGAATTTTTGAATTTTTTGAATTGCACTTACATAATATTCTAAATTACAACTACCATGGATTTTTTGGTTGATTTCATTTATAAAATCACCTCTTCGAACATGAACAGAACAACTGTTTTCAGAAGTTTTTATTAATTTTAAAATTGATTTGGAATAATTAGATAAATCACTTTTTAAAATAAATTGATTAATTATTATATCCCTAATGTCTATAAAGTACTTTTCACTTTGAAAGTACCCCTCTATAGATTGATCTTTATCTAACGATAAAAGAGTTTTATCAAATAGCAAGTTTTTTTCTTTGGTTTTTTTTAAAAAATTAAAACCTAAATTCATAAAAAAATTTGAAAGAAAATTTTTATGGAAATAACCTGCATTTTCTTCTTTTGTCGATATTCTTAGGTCAATATTATATAAATCTAATTGATAGCCCCCATGTAATTTATAATTATCATATGCTGAGATATCAATTTTAACATTATTCCCTCTCTGCTCCAAAGCTTTTGCGAATGCATATTGAAACATCTGGTTTCCTAGTCCGCCAATAATTTTAACAATAATCAAAACTCAATTTCTGTTTTATTGTATGTATTTAAATCTTCAATACTGTCTATTTCAATCCAACCGCCTCTAGTGAAAATTGGATTAACATCCATCAAATTATCTATTATCATTTGTATAAAACTAGTCATATACATATTAGCATAATCTTTACCATCATATAGTACTGACTTGTTTAAATTCTCGTAATATCTTATTACTTTATTTATTACTTCTTTCGATATTTTAATTAGGCCAATGTATTGTCCTTCTATATTATCATAGCTGTTTGTTTTTTTTCCAAGCTCTATAATTTTATTATCCTTAATTTTTAAAGTTTCTAAATCTGAAAGAGGATCTTCCATACGAAGAGACCATAATTTTTTCCACTCCGTGTCAATAACGACGTTAAAAAAATTTTTTGCTGCAATTAAACTCTCCAAGATTTCTTTTTTATAAATTATGTCTGCATATGAAATAATAATATCATCATTCATGATTTTTTTTGCACAAAATAGTGTAGACAACATGTTAGTTGTTTCATATTTTTTATTTGTTAAAAAATTAACTCTTTTATTGTTTAAATGTTTTTGCAATACATCACTTTTGTAGCCGTCTACAATAGTAACATCAGTAATTCCAGAATTATAAGCTGCTTCAAGGATATACTCTATAATAGGTTTTCCTTTAAACTTAACCATGCATTTTGGTATGTTTTCAGTTAAAGGTCTAAGTCTAGTGCCTTCTCCAGCTGCTAAAATTATCATTTTCATACTTCAAATTTCAAATCATTCCTACTTGCAATAAAAAAATTGTTTTTAAAATTTTTTTTATTGTAAATTAATTCTTCTTTTGTAATTATATCAATCAATTTACATCCAGCTTCATTTGCTATGATATGGCTGGCTGCTGTATCCCATTCTTTTGTGCCATTTAATCTAGGGTAAACATCTATTAAACCTTCTGCCAGTTTACAAATTTTTAATGATGATCCATATTTTAAAATATTTTCAATATTAAACTTCGTGAAAAATTCTGTATTTGATTGAGTTGAATGGAAATTACTTTCTGTTGCAATTAGTTTTTTTCTCCTTGATGAGTTATATATTTTTGTTCCATTTTTAAATGACCCATTTTTAAATTCTGCATGATACACATCTTTAGTTACAGGAATGTAAACTACCCCCAAAATAGGCTTACTGTTTTCTATTAAAGCAATATTGATTGTAAATTGTCCATTTTTAGCAATAAAATCTTTTGTTCCATCTAGAGGATCAATTAGCCAAAACTTATTCCACTTTTCCCTTTTCTCAAAAGAAATTGGGGTTTCTTCAGTAATTATAGGATGGTTTGAAAATTTATTAAGTTCATTAATTATAATTTCATTTGCAACTGAATCCGCTATGGTCAATGGTGAATTATCGAGTTTATTCTCAATAAAAAAATCGCCAGAGTCATATATTTTTAATAATTGAGAAGCAGCTTTTTCAGCAATTTTAATAACTTCATTAATCATTATTAAAGAAAGTTTTGATTAACCTTAATTCTTCTTTTTTAAATGGCTGTTGTCTTTCACTATGCCACATCTGTCCGAAAATTTTACTCTTGGTGTGCTCTATTGCCTCAATTGATTTGTCATCACTAAATGCACTTATTATCAAATTTTTTCCAACTTTATCGATTGCGTAATTATGGTATGAGTTTACATTATCTAATTCTAATAGGTTTTCTCTATATTTTGAATTTTTTGAAACAATTAATTTATGATTAACTGCCACATGATCTTTTACTTTTTTAAATGTTGATTCAAAATATTTTGCAACTATTTGCATTCCTCTACAAACACCAAAAATTGGAATTTCATTTTCTATACCATATGAAATCAGATTAAGTTCATAAATATCTCTAAGTCTAGATAGATCATTTATGTTTAAACTATTTAGATCATTTCCACCTGTAAGCATTATCCCTTCTATATTATTATTATGAAAATACTCTTTAAAATCAATTCCAATTGGTAATATAATTGGTAGATAATTTAATTCTTTAAATAAAATACTCCACCTTATATCTAAAGCCTCTCTTTGTTCAAAATATGTTTTATTAGAAATAATTCTTTGAGTAATTGCTATTTTTTTCATTCTAAAATTCTTACTTGCCTATTTAAAGAATCTATTTCTATAAATTTTGATTTTGAATACTTAGTAAAATTTTGTTCTCCACAACCAATTACAGCTGGTATTCCCATCTCGGCACAACGTATAGCCATGTGAGAATTTGCACCACCATAGCAAGTAATTAGACCTTTTATGTTTTTTGAAAATAAATAATCATATCCTGGATCTGCGGATTTTATACATATTATTTTATTCCTAATATCATTATTTAAAATGTTCTTTTCTAAGACAATTTGTCCTCTAATTGATTTAAGAGTAACATAATTAGCTTCGTCTATCTCTAAATGAAATCTATATATATCTTCAGCATCAACTATTAAGTTTGGAAGTTTAACGGCCTTAGTATATCTATAAAATTCTTTGTTTTTTTTAATGTCATAATTTAAAATATCTACAACATTACGATGGTCAAGAGTGGAGTATAGATTAAGTATTTTTTGAATATCTAAGTGAGCTAAGTCTTCTTTTTGAATTCCAAATTTCATTCCAAATTTTTCTATTAGTTGTAAAACTTTACTTAAACTCTTTGTAAAAATAAATTTAGTATATTCCCTTCCTTCTATGGCCTCAATTATAAATTTTATAAGGTTTTTCGCATTCGTTTTGAGTTTGTTTTTAAAGATAAGGGCTTCTATTTTCTTAATTTGATCATTTGAAAATTTAAACTCATCATTATTGTAACAAACTTCGTTATTACTAAAACCAAAATAATTTTCATAAGCTTCATCGTACCTTGGAGATAGTATGTCATATGTACCTGGTCTAAGGTGACCATACTTCTCTAAAAAAGCATCTTTTGTTAAATTATTTCGATCCTTAGATAGTTGTTTTGAGACAGTATTTAATGAGTTTAAAAAATATTCGTATTCTTGATTTGATAATATTTCTTCACTTACAAATGACCTAAGTATTTGAACAGCTACAAAACCAGCTCTTGCAACTCCTGCAAAAGGAAGCGTCCCATATCTTTTAACATCTTTAATTAGCCAATAAATTTTTTCTATAATTGTTAGATTTGAAGATGTTATATTATCATATTTATCAGTCAATATTTTAATCTTATTAAGATCTTTCTTGTAAAGGCCATCATTTGTGTCTATTAGATTGTTAGTTAGAGTTAATAATGAGTTTTTTATCTCAACTATTTCATCCTTTTCAAAACCAATTTCTTTTAATTTTGCTAGTTTTTTTTCAATCCCAAAATAGAAACACGAATAAATAATTTCAAACTCAACTTTATCATGATTATTTGTATTCTCTGATAGCTGAAACAAATAGTAATTTATTAATTTATCTGCTATACTATCGTCTAAAGTCTTCGGAATAAATGAGTTAAATGATATTCTGGTATCAATATATGGAATTCCTAAAAATGAAACTAAAAGTGGATGCGATCTTAAATTCCTATATCCATAATTATCTCTTTGGTAAGCCCACGTCTCATCTGTTATGAGCTCTTTATATAGTGAAAGTCCTAGTCTTTTTGGTCTAATACCAATTATCTCAGCAGGATTCCAATCTGGCATAACACCAAATATTGTTTTATCCCCTAATAAATTAGGATGTGGAGCATTTAACTTTTCTATTTTTTTATGTAATTTTTTAAGACTAGTTTTTAAATCAATACTTGATAAGTCTTCTTTCTTTTTCGTTACTATTGCTCTTACTTGAAATAAATAAAGTTGATTGTCACTAAATGCAAATTCAATATCAAGAAAATTATTAAAAAAGATTTCTTGACACTCTTTTACGGCTGATATTACTTGCTTTAAATAAATATTAGGGAAATCATCATTCTCACTAAAAGAAATAAAGGTTTTAAGATCATTTGAGACGCCACTTGTTACACTATTGGTACTTCCACTTTCATCATAATTTATAATGAAATAAGGGCTTAATGTATCTAAATCTGAGCTAAAAACTACTCCCGACATGCTGACGTTTTTAAGCATGGGTTGTATAAAAACTTCATCTTCTTTATTGAGTACTTTGCCGTATGAATCTATTACGGTTTCTATAGATTCATTAATCTTGTTAATAGAGTTAATATCAACATCCAATGAGCTTTCAAATCCGCCTGCATTAGAGGTGACTAAATTATCTTCATTGGATGAAGATGAACGAACGATTATATTTGTGCTAAATGAATCTGTTATTTTATTAATTATTAAATCTTTTTGATAGATGTAATCGACCGCAAAAAATCTCAATATTGGCAATACTTTTGCCTCAGTTATGATCAGCTTAAGATCTTCTAATGTTTTGGCTTTTGATAATAATTTTAATTTTTCTGACATCAAAACGATTTATTTGTTATGTTTCAAAACAGATAAGTGTTTTATAAAAGGATGAACAATGTAAAAAGTATTTTCATTCACTTGACCCGTTTGATACGTTAATTTAATCTCTCCTAATTTAAAAAAATCAACTAAAGTTTTTGCACGGACTAGTGGATCTAAGGCGTAATCAAAGTCTATATTCTTTTCTGATATTTTATAATTTTTTTCATATAAAATTGGTCCTTCATCAATTCCTTCTTCAAGAATAATTACACTAGCTCCTACTTCAGAATTTATAAACATTGAATAATATATAGTTGTGCTTCCTCTATAATTTGGTAACAAGCCAGGATGTACATGCAAAAAATTTTTATTTTGACTCAAAAGTTTACTTTTTAATATTGTACCACCTGGACCAGAATAAACTATATATTTTGAGGGTAGATTTTTTACTTCCTTTACAACTTCCTCACTATTAATATTCAAATTATCAACTAAGACATATTTAATATTATTTTTTTCAATAGTCTTTAATACATGTTCTTTTTCATCTAACTCAAGATCTAAATCTTTTGACCTTATAATAAATTTTTGATGAGTGTCTTTTGAAATTAATTTATCATTTTCGGTGTGCTCTGGAAGTACAACGCTTTCATCATTTAATAGTATTATTTTTTCTGGTTTAAAGTCGTTTTTTATTAAAGCTTGTAGATAAGCTTTTGAGCGATTATTGTTGATTAACAACATTGAAAAATTTATCATATGAAACTCTCTGCTATTTCTATTTCACCTTTAAATGCCTTTACACTATAACTAACCTCTAAAGGCATAATAATTGTATCTTTTATGATTGAGGATAATATATCATTCACCTTTAATAAGGTATTTAAAAAAATAATTTTTTGCTCAGCTTTAATTGTTTTATGGAAAAAAAGTTGTAAAACAAGAGAAAACAATGAATAAGTTAAGATATCGTTATGCTCTTTACTATCCTTTCTGATTTCTACAATATCATAAGATTTAAATAGCTTTTTAGATACTTCAAATCTTTTAATCAGTGAGTTTAATATTTTCAAATGTCTTTGCTTACCTATATATTCATCTTTTAATAAAAAAAACAAATACTCTTTTAAAATTATGCTTTCTCCAATAATGTAGCTATCGGTTGATTCTAAGTCATCAAAACTTAAATTATAGGATTTAAACTTGTCGGATATTTCTATTAATTTTTTAAGGCATTTATTTCTGTCATTAAAAAATTTATTAAAAAACGATTTGCCTTCAAGTATAGAATATTGATATTTTTCAGGTTTTTCTAAAAGATTGTTCTCGGTATAAATATACTTGTCTTCAATCTCAATATTAAATTCTTTGATTATATTATCAATAATGGAATCAAAATTAATATTGTCTTTATTATTGTCTATAATAAAATCTGGCGAATATGGGGGTTTAAATTCAATATCTACTCCTACTACATCTTTTAGCTCACCATTTAAAGCCTTTGTGTAAATATTTTTATTGTCTCTTCTTATAAGCTTTTCCATGCTTACGTTTATATATATTTCTTTATAATCCTGAATTTTATCTCTATTATATTTTTGATTATCATGAAATATTGATAACACACAAGCAACTACATTGACGTTTTGAGAACTTAAAAACTCGCATAAACGACTAATTCTGTTCGCATTTTTTCTTCTATCTTCAATAGTGTGTCCTAAATCTTCACCCAAAATATTTCTAAATATATCTCCATCTAAGAAAATCCACTTTTTATCAGTTCGTTTGAGTCTATCGTGTAATTTTTTTCCAATTGTAGTTTTCCCTGATGATGACATTCCTATTATCCAAATTACCATACTACCCTTCTTTTTCTATTAATTTATCACATATTCTTATAAAACAACTTTTTGCAATGTTCATGTGTAATAAATAATCTTTGTTATCAGAATAACTAAAATCGACTTTACTTTGCTCTTGATCTAGATAGTGAAAAGAAGTTCTCGGTTTATAAGATGAAATATTTCTGTTTTTTAAATCTTCCCAAGCTATTTTAAAAAATAAAACATATTTTTCATCTCTTACAGCTATCTCATAATCTTTATTTGGATACAATGATTCTGATATAGCATACCCACTATGATCGTATTGAATTGCATTATCTATTTTCAAATCATTGCAAATCATGCTTGGTAATTCACGGATCTCTTTGATGCTATTATCTTTTATATGCTTTTTATTATTCTTGTATAAAAAAATCACTTTCTCCCTCTCTTTACCTAGAAGTTCAGAAGTATTTGTCATAAAATTAACTCCATGATCAGAATGTAAAACAACTAAAGCTTCTTTATCATATTTATTAATTTTATCATATAGCCTTTGTAATTTTTTATCAAGATGAGTTAAACTATTCTTTAATATATTGATTCGTTCCACATCATATAAAATTGAAGTATCTTTTGAATTTCCTTTTAGTTTTTTGTATTGAAAATCTTTCAGTTCATTTGATACTTGTGAGGATATTGGCTGTAATCTATGAGACTCATGTGTATCAAAAAAACCTAAAAATAAATATTGATTGCCGGCAAAAGCGTCTAGTTGCTCGCAAGCTTCATTTAAGATAAAATTATAATCTTTGTCAATAGCATATATACATCTGTCAAATCCTTTATCAAACCCGTTGACAGGACTCAGTTTTGGCACATTGGTGCAAGAATAAGTCAAATAACCCTCTTTTTGAAGAACATCCGCAAGAGTTAAATGTTTTATTTTGTCTTTTTTGCGAGGATGATACAGGAAATGTTCATTTGTATATTTTCCAGTAAAAATACCTGCCATTGATGAAAGTGTCCATTCTGACTGAGCGTAAGTATTTGTGAAAAAAATCCCATTCTTTTCAAAATACTTCTTAGTATTTGGCATTATTTCATATCCAAACTTTTCTATAGCACTTTGTGCTAGTGCGTCTAATAAAATATGAACTATAAGTTTTGGCTTATTTTTTAATATTTTTTTGTCTTTTAATATTGGTTTTCCTAAAACTACCCCATTAATGTCTGATTTTACTGTAATCTCATCTATTGGCTTTTCAGAGGAAATAGGGAGATAATGAAATCTATTTTTGAATTTAATTTCTAAACTTTGAATAGTATCCGAAAATTTTAAAATTATCTTCTCTGTTATATCAGTTTTTTCAGATTCATGTTTTAGTATTGCTAAAGGCAATACTAAATTACTGCTTTTTACATCTAATTTTATTTTCTTTTCGCTTTGCTTATCTAGAGTTGAAATCTCAACTATTTCATATGGTTTATAAATATTAATTCTATTCAATAAATCAATTTTAGTATATGGTAAAATAATTTTTTTATCAAAAAGTTTTTTTTTATTTATGTTTTTAAATATCTCATATACTTCATGAGGTGATTCATTAGGCATAATAAACTTATCTTTTATTATATGCTTAATTATTAATTTAAAAAAGTGATTAATCGCCTTTTCAATTGTTTTTTTAATGAATGTCTTTATCACTTTTTTTTTCCTTTATTATATCTCTTATTATATTATACATATTTAATATTTTTGATATTTTTTTTCTTTGTCCGCCATACATAAATTTTGTTTGCTTTAAAATAAGCTCATTATATTTAAAAACTTTTTTGAACTCGTAATCAAACTTTTTAAAAGAAGATTCCTTTTTTAAAATATTATCAAATTCATCTATTACTCCAAATTTTATGTTATTATTTCTATCTATTAAATATCCTGTCTCCATAACTCTAACATATATATTTTCTGCCATTGCTATTGCCCAAATTTCAATAGATTGATTAACTGAAGTCTCAAATGTCAAGTGATCTTCTATAATTATGTGTGTTTTTTCTTTTTCTGAAAAAAGTGATTCATCTGACTTCTTTTTATTTATGATTTCATCTAAAGTGTAAAAAATGTCCGTAATGGCACAAAGTTTTTCATTAATTTTAATGTTAATAGGATCTCCTTTTTTTCTATGGAGCATTAATATGTTTGTCCTATCTTCATTTAATATCATATATTTTGGCTGAATTTTCAATTCATGAATAAACTTAAAACCATGGTCAGAAAACATAAATATATGATCAAAATCGTCTTTACTGAAATTATTAAAAATAACTTCTAAGGAATTTACGACGTCTTTGTTTGCTTTTTTTTCTCCATAAACTGTGTATCCATTATCATCAAATGACCAATGAAAGTCAGGTAAACTAATGAACATGAAATGATTTTTTTTAAGTTCTACAGCTTTTAAATATTTATCTAAATCATAATTATTATTATGAATATCCATATTGGTAATATGCTCTGGAAACATACCACATTCTCTTTCATTAGGATTTGAAAAAAAAGTCATTTTATAGTTTTTTTCAACAAATAAATCATAAACCGTTTTTAAATCTTTGTTTAAGAAATCTCTAGGCCATTTGGTTCTGGTGTTACATCCATTTTTATTTGGTATTTTTCCTGTTGCAAATGTCGCCAAACCTCTCGGTGTATCAGGCCCTTGAGAAAAACAATTCTTATAAAAAGTTCCTCCAAGCTTTTTTAAAAATTCATCAAGTGGTGTGTTAGGACTAATTCTTTTATTAATAATTGATAGTCTGTTTGGACGTATCATGTCTACAAATACGACTAATATTTTCATTTATGATTATTTTTTTTCTTTTGTATGATATAATTTCCACAAACAAAATAGTCAATAACTCCCTTTTGCAAAGATTTTAATCCTTCTTCAGGCTTACACACAATAGGCTCCTCATGAACATTGAAGCTTGTGTTTATAAAAAGAGGTAACCCTGTTATCTTGTTGTATGCAGTTAAAAGTTTATGATATCTAGGATTTGCTTCTTTTGATACTAGTTGGGGCCTCGCAGTTTGATCTACATGTGATACAGCAGGAGCTAAATTTGACCATTTATTTTTCATTTTAAACGTAATAGTCATAAACTGCGCTGGAAACTTCATGCTTTCTTTTGGGATTTCAAAAAGTTCGTCTGCATATTCATAAAGACAACTTGGTGCAAATGGCATAAATTCATTTCTTTTCATTCTCTCGTTAAGCCATTGATTAATTGTTACATCTGTCGGACTAGCAATTATACTTCTGTTTCCTAATGCTCTTGGGCCATATTCCATTCTACCTTGAAACCATCCAACTATTTTGTTGTCTGCTAATATTTTTGCTGTTTCTTCCTCTACTCTATCACTAAAATAATATTCCACATCATCGGTAAAATTTTTCAGCATATTTTCAATATATATATCATCAAATTCTGGTCCGTAATACGCATTAAATGTTTTTGAAATTTCTGGAACAAATTTGTTTTTTTTAAAATAACTTATAGCAGCTGCACCATAACCATTTCCTCCATCACCCATATCTGGAAAAATATAAAGATTATCTAGTTCATCTATTTCGGAAATAAACTGATTAAACTTAACATTGGCAAAAATACCCCCTGCAAGAACAATATTTCTTTCTCCTGTTCTTTTAACCCAATAAGTTACTATTTCTACTAGCTTTTTTTCAAGTAAATGCTGAATAGATGCAGATAAATCTTCTTTTGACTGCTTTCCGCATCTTCGTATTAGCTCTGAAGCGCCCATATATCTCTCGATGCCAATAACATTTAAAAATTTATTTACAATTCTATTTCTGAAATTTCTTTTGACAGGATTAACATAAGCCAATCTGCCGTCCTTTACTTTGACAATTTTATTGAAACAGTCCTCTTTTTTAGTGTAATCTCCATAAGCAGCTAACCCTGTAATTTTGCCCTCATGTCTACTTATTTTAAAACCACATGCTCTTGTAACTTCTGAATATAAATATCCAGCTGAATTATTATTATCAGTTTTACTTATTCGCTCTATTTTTCCATTTTTACAAATATTAATTGTAGCTGAAAGTAAATCTCCTGCTGCATCCATAGTAATTGCAAGTGCATTATTATAACCCGATGAATAATATGCCGAACCTGCATGAGCCAAATGATGATCAACATAATTTATGGGTGCGGTGATGCCAACCTCTTTCAAAAGATGTTTGATTTTTGTGTCTACATATTTTTTACAATCTAAATCTGATTTTATATTTAAATATTTATCATCATCAATAAAGAAATCTTTTGGTTTTTTTTTATTTTGAAGATCATAATATTTTTTATTCTCAGTTAATTCAAAAGCATATGTAAAAGCCCAATCTTTTAAGAAAACAGAGGATGGAATGGCTACTTCATCTATTTCTTTTGGATTAATTATTTCATTCTCCACAACATATTTTAATGCCAAAAAAGGGAATCCAATATAAGCCTTAGTTCTATTTAATCTTTCCTCGGCTATTGAAAAAATATTAACGCCGTCTTTTAATACTGTAAGTGTTCCATCATGAGTTATACTAATTCCTAATATTATCATTTTATTCTTTTTAATTTATAATTAACAACAATCCATACAGATAGTAAAAAGTAGGCACCAAAGAATCCTAAATAGCTCATACTATGAAAAATTGAACTACTAACGGGTAAGAAAAATATTAATCCAAATGGAATTGAGAAAGCCAACACTTTTAAAAAGTTAACATTCAATTTAATGTTAAGTAGTTTTTTCATCTGTACATACATTACAATACATACAAAAAAGTAAGAAAAAGATAAAACAATAGGTATCATTACTACATTTTCGCCAAAATCAAAGATTGTTAGGGTAAATAAAGCCACTAGAAAACCAATGGCATATGGCATTATGGTATACTGAGTTTTATATTCTGATTGAGATACATTATTTAGAAGATTAGAAATTACCCTAAAGAACTCTGTGCTAGCTCCAACCATTCCATAAATGTATGAATCATGAAACTTGGGGTCTGTCAAAATTGAAATCAATTCCTTCGACATAGCAATAGTAAAAACTAAAGCTAATATATAAATAGGTATTACTAGACTTGCCATTTTATTCCATGCTTTTGCTCTTTGGGGCTTTGAAGCGTTTAAAATATCTTTTAAAAATATAGGACTAAAATATTGCATCAATATTGCTTCAAGTGAACCAAATACTGCAGATGACATGCCAAGTCCAATAGAAATAAACCCCAGCACTTCTGCAGAATACTTGTAATCAACAATAAATCTATAGGACATACTTTGTCCCCACATCAAAAATGTAGTGATTCCAATTGGTGTGGTAAATTTTACTATGTTTTTGAGTCTGTCTTTAGTGATTGTAATTTGTATTTTTTTTAAATCCAACACGTTTCCTCGAATAAAAAATTTGAATGCAAAGAAAAGCATTAAAACTTCCGAAAGTATTACACCATATAACCAATATAAAGACTTTGCCTCATGAAAATAAACTAAAGCACTTGAAAAAATTACCCCAAGCATTAATGTAATTACTAAAAACACTACAAACTCTTTTCTAAATCCAATGGTGTTCAAGCCATAGATTAAATTTCGATGAGTCGTGCTAATAATAATTGCTGACACAATAAATAATATGAATAATTCTAGATTAAATTTTTCAATGTAATTTGTAGTATCAAACAAAATGGTAATAGCTAAAACTGAAATTACTGCTACTATTAACATCCATAAAAAAAATATAAATATTGCATTTAATAAGTTTTTACTTAATTTCCATTCCAATAAATGTCTACTAAAATACATGCTTGGAGGATTCAATAAAACAAGATTGAAAAAGGCTAAAATTGAAAGAGCTAAATAATAGTTTCCAACTTCTTCTGGCGTAAACAATGAAGTTAATAGTCTTATTGAAGCTAACATTATTAGAATCTGAACTATTCTTCCTGATATTATTATTATTAAATCTTTATTCAAATTAATGATTCAAGTATTTTTTCAAGTGCTTTAAAAACTCTTCAATATCATAAGTGTCTATCTGACCAATATTTGCTATTCTAAAAGTATTAAACTCTGCCACTTTCCCTGGATAAATAGTAAAGCGTTTTTCATAAAAATAATCATGCATATCTTCAAAATCAATTCCATCTGGAACCTCAATTGAAGTAATAATTTTTGAATGATTTTTATCTTCTACCAAATAACTTAAGCCTAAGTCTTTTAAAGACTTTGTTAATAATTCCCAGGATTTGATATATCTGATGTGTCTATTTTTTACTCCTTCACTTTTTAATTCTATGATTGCCTGTTTAAGAGCATACAATGTTTGCACAGGCGGAGTAAATCTCATTTGTTTAGATTTAATGAAATTTTCATATTGCTCATATAGGCTTAAATAAAAGCTTCTAGGCTGAATTGTTTTTAAATTTTTAAGCTTTTGTTGATTTGCTATAACAAAGCCAACTCCGGCCATTCCTTGAATATTTTTATTACTACTAGCCGCCAGAAATGAAATATTTTGCTTTTTCATGTCTATTGGTAATGCTGCATAAGAACTCATTGCATCTACAATAAGGTCTACAGTGTATTTCTTTGATAATTTTCCTAATCGATCAAGATTATTTAAAAGTCCTGTAGTTGTTTCGTTATGAATTACAGCTAAATGAGATATATTACTATTAGATTTTAATACTTCTTCTAACTTTTTGATATCTACAGGTTCAATTGGAGAGCTTTTAAACTCTATATGTTTAATTTTAAACCTTTTAGACATTTCAATAATTCTTTGTCCATAAGCACCGTTATTGACAATCAAAATGGCCTTGTCGAAGGGTACAACAGATGTTATAACAGATTCTACTGCTGCAGTACCACTCCCTCCAAAAAGGATTGTAGAGAACTCACTAACGTCACCTACAATTTTAGTTAATTCATCTGACACAAACTTCATAACATCTCCAAATTCTTTTTCTCTTGGGCAAATGTCAGGTACTACTTGAGAGATTTTTACGGTATCTGTTGTTGTTGCTGGGCCAGGGTTTAATAATATATTTCGCTTAACATTATTGATTATATTAAATGATTTTTTTCGAATATCACTACTACAAACACCTTCCGTTCGTGGAAAAATTATGCGTTTTTCTGTTGATATATCATTTGAGTTATCATCTCCGTGGATAAGAAAATCAATTTCGAATTTTTTTAGAGTTTTATTATCTATTTTCCAACTAGTTGGAACGACCTCTTTAACATATTTAATAGATTCTAAAATCTCTTTTCTTGACTCATAATCTAGCTCAGGATTATAACCTTTTGCTTTAAATATTTCATCATCTGTTGTTAATCCAACTATTATATCACCGTGCTCAAATGCCTTTTTCAATAATCTAATATGGCCATGATGAATTATTGTAGCAGACATATCTACCATTATTCTTTTTCTCATCTATTTAGTCATAATTACATTAAATCTTAATTTTGAATTTGAATAGTCTTTAAAGGTTTGATCAAATATTTCTATGTTTACAGAATATTTCTCTGCAATTTCTTCAAACCATCTTTTTTCATAAAACAAATGATCTAAGCCTTCATATTTTTGAATATATTCTTCTTTATTCATTCCGCCCATTCTTGTCTTATGATATTCTTGTTTTTTAGACATATCGTTTATATCAAAAATCCCAATACTTTTAGTTGATTTTAAAAGCATTTTTTTTATTACTTCTTCAGCATAATCTAGATCAACAAAATAGTGAAATACACTATGACTGAATACATGGTCAAACTTTATTTTAAAATCTATTTTAGAAGCCTCTGATGTTTCAAAATCAGAATTTTTCATTACTCTATTTGCAAGATCAACTAGGGGCGAGGAATAATCAACACCTCCAACTTTGATATTAGATATATAAAGTGGATAGAGAAAAGCCCCACTTCCACATCCTACATCATAGACTGATTCACTCGGTTTAATTGAAAGTTTATTATAAAACTCTTGAGTATATATTTTCCAATTTTTCAAAATAAAACTTCCAGCACCAATATCAAACCCATCAGCCTTAATAAGGGTTTCAAGAATATAATCATCAACTCGATCTGATTTATTCCAAATTTCTTCCCATTTATTCATTCACTATATTTTATTTACTTTAATTATATCAAGTGGAGGTCTTGGCGTTTCATCATCTATACCACACTTTAAGTGTATAAATTTCAAACCTTTAGTGTTTTTAGATTGATTAATAATATCTATAAAATCATTTAAATTTATTATGTTATTACCTATTACGTTGAAACCAGATGCTTGTGCTATTGCCATGTAATCAACATGATTTTGATATGTGTTTTGACCCCCTGTTGATTTATTTGATTCATTATCAAATAAAATATATGTCAAATCTATAATTTCAGAATATCTTCCAGCTGTAGTAAGACCCCCCATGTGCATAACAAACTCAGCATCACCTCCACAAACAATTACTTTTTTTCCAGCCATTGCAGCGCCTAAACCTAAACTTAATGCACCCCCCATATTACCTGCCATATAAAAATTAGATGTGCTTGGCATAAAGCTATACAACTCTCTTGCTGTGTTCCCTGTAGTGCCAATAAATATTGCTTTAGTATTTTGATATATGTCATTCAATTTTATCAAAAACTCACTTCTAATTAAATAGTGAGACAAATCAAGCTTATGCTTACTATCTAGTTCAATTTTATTAAAACTATCTTTTTTAATGATACATATTGTATGGCTATTATTTGAAGCTACTATCTGATCCAATGAATTATTTAAATTTTCACTATCTAACTCAACATGATCATAGCCATACGACTTGATAAGAGCTGGAAGTTCAGAGGCTAAGTGTTCATGCTGGATTTCACTATCGCCTTTATTATAAGACCTCCAGCTAGATAGAATTGGAAATTTAATTCCGTATGGCTTTAAAAGGCTTGTGATACAAGAACCCATGTTTGTAACACCACTCGACTGAACAATAACAATTGGTGATTTTCTAGCTATTTTAAGTCCTGCTGCAATACTGCATGCAACTGCTTCACTTGCACTTGGAACATACTCAATATTTTCATTGTTAATCGCCTCGTTAATTAAATTTTTAGCAAATGAACACGGTACAACACATAAATGAGTAAATCCTTTTTCAATAAGTTTGTTTATGAATTTTACTGTATCAAGTGCCATTATTTTGTCCCAGGAATTAATTCTAAAATCTCTTTTACAGCCATACAATCTGGCTCAGCTTCAAATGTTCTTTTATTTTTTAATATTGATTTAGCAACTTTCATCATACCTGGATAAGCAGATCTCAACATATGGTTTGCATAAATCACAACATTTACGCCCATCTTAGCAAATTCGTCAGTTGTAACTAAATTAAATGCTGTTGGCACTACAACTATAGGTGTAATGGTATTTTTATCTCTAAATTTTGAGACAAACTCAACTATTTCCGACGGATCTTTTAATCTTGAGTGAATCATTATCCCATCTGCCCCTGAGTTTACATATGCAAAAGCTCTTTTAAGCGCGTCATCCATTCCTGCCTCTAGAATCAAACTTTCAATTCTAGCTATTATCATAAAATCTTTGGTGATTTGTGCTTCTTTACCCGTTTTAATTTTATTGCAAAAATTTTCAATAGAATCTTGAGTCTGTGAAACATCATTACCAAAAAGAGAATTCTTTTTTAAACCTGTCTTATCTTCAATTATCATAGCGCTTACACCAGTCCTTTCTAAACTTCTAACCATAAATTCGAAATGCTCAACTTTTCCACCCGTATCTGCATCATATAGCATTGGTTTAGTGGTTACTTCAAATATTTCATTAACTGTTGTTAGCCTAGTTGTCGTATCAACAGCCTCAATATCAGGTTTCCCTTTTGATGTTGAATCGGTTAACGAACTTGACCACATTCCATCAAAATTAACAATAGTACCATCTTCAAGAGTTTCGTAAGCATTTTCAGCTATTAAACCACTCAATGCATTATGAGATTCTAAAATTTTTACAATAGGCTTTGCGCTTATCAACCTTTTAAGCCTACTCTGTCTAGCATTTGTTGATATACCAAGTTTTGTTAACTCGTCTTTAATTCTCAAATCATTTATTTCAGAAGAATATGGAATTTCTATTAATTCTCCATTCCACTTAGATAATTCATCAATCACTTCTTCTCTGTACTTTTTTTGAGAAGTAGTTTTCCAGTCATTACCATGAACTACAAAATCAGGTTTCAATTTTCTTAAATTATCTATATAACTTGCTGTGTTTTGAGAAATAATCTTTTTAACTAAGGTCAAATTTTCTAAAACCTCTTTCCTTTTTTCGTAATCTAAATATGGTATGTCATTTAACTCTCCACAAGCTTTAATGGTTAAAAGACCAACCGTAACTTCTCCTAATTCACTTGCTTTTTTTAAAATATTGATGTGACCTGCATGTAATAGATCTACTATAAGACTAACGTATACTTTTTTCATTTTAAAACCTTTTTTAAATAATTAATTTCTTTCTTTAAACAAACATGACTATTACCTACAAAAAATCCATTATCATGTAATAAATCTGAATTTTTTAATTTTTCATGTATCTCATAATCAAAGAATTTCATTACTTCATTTCTTGTGAAATTACCAGTAACAATTGGTCTGCAATCAATCTTGTTTTCTTGCAATTTTTGAATAACTTTTCTTCTAATTAAATTTGACTTCGACCTAATTATTAATGAGAATCCAAACCAAGAACTTTTATCTATATCTTTTTGAATTATAAAATCTTTATGATCTCTAAAGAGCTCAACAAATAGTTTTGCGTTTTTTCTTCTTTGCTCTAAAAAAATAGGCAACTTTTTTAATTGTTCTATTCCTATTGCTCCACTCATTTCAACTGGTCGCACATTGTACCCAGGAAGTATAAATCTGAAAGATTCTTCAAACCAATTATCGCTTTTGACACATACTTTATTTTCTTTTGGAAGATTTCTTGTCCATCCGTGTGCTCTCATTGAGAGTAAGATATGATAGAGCTCTTCATCATCAGTTACTACTATACCTCCTTCCATAGTTGACATATGATGAGAAAAAAATGTGGAAAATGTCCCCATTATTCCGAAAGTACCTGCTTGTTTACCCTTATACTTCGCCCCCATTGATTCGCAGTTATCTTCTATTATAAAAATATTTTTATCTTTTATAATTTCATTGATTCTGTCAAAATCATTAGGGTTACCTAAAAGGTTTACTGTCATGATCATTTTTGTCTTTTCAGTAATCGAAGACTCTAAAGAATTTAAATCATAGTTTAATGTTTCTAAATCAATATCTACAAATTTTAATCTAAGCCCATACTGCTGTAAAGGGAAATAAGTTGTTGACCATGAAACAGCAGGAACAATAACTTCATCACCTCTTTTAAGCTTTGGATGTTTAGTGTAAAATAATGCTGCTGTTGCTAAAAGATTTGCCGTTGAGCCTGAGCTTACCATAACTGCAAATTTACTTTTGGTGAATTTGCAGAAATCTTGCTCAAATTTTGCGACACTTTCACCCATAGTAAAATCATCTTTTACTATAACTGATTGAATAGCGTCTAATTCTTTTTCATCCCATGTAGATGTTGCTAATTTGTATTTAGTTATCATGTTTTAATTTTTTAAGAAAAAAGCATAAGTTTTTATAATTCCGTCTTTTAATGTTGTCTTGTATTTCCATCCAAATTCTTTAAGTTTTGAATTATCCATAAGTTTTTGCTTCATACCTACTGGCTTTGAAAAGTCATATTGAAATTTGCCTTTATATCCAATTACATCTGCAATAATTTTATAATATTCATTAATAGAATAATCAAAACCTAAACCAACATTTATATTTTGAGGTATTTGATCAAAATTTTCTGTTGCATACCAAACAAAATCTGCCAAATCCTCCACGTACATAAACTCTCGTCTTACACTTCCATCTCCCCAAATAATAACATTTTTCTCATTATTATTTTTTGCATCAGATATTTTTTTTATTACTCCCGGAATCATATGCGAATTTTTTGGATCAAACTTATCATATCTCCCATATAAATTACATGGTATTATCGTTTTATACTGGAAATTACTATTCTCTTTATTTATATATTCACAAAGTTTTAAAGAAGCTATTTTAGCTAATGAATAACCTTCATTTGTAGGCTCTAATTCTCCTTTCAATATAAATTCTTCACTTAATGGATTTTTAATGTTTCTTGGATAAACACATGAGCTACTCATGTTAATCAGCTTTTTTACTCCAGATTCATATGAACTCATTATGATGTTAAGTCCCATTTGTGTATTCTCATAAAGGAAACTTGCAGGGTTATTAATATTAGCTTGTATTCCTCCCACCAGACCTGCACAATGAATTATCATTTCAGGCTCATTTTTTTGAAGAAACATTCTCAATGCTTCCTTATCTAATAAATTAATTTCCTTAGATGTTGGATATAAGACCTCTAAACCTAATTTTGTTAGATATTCAACTATATTTCTCCCAACCATCCCTGATCCACCCGTTACAAAAACTTTCATTATTCGTAGTAATTTGAAGTTAAAAATCCTCCATCTCTCAGGTAATTATCTTTTTTAGATAAGTCAATATCTGAACTCATCATCTCATCTACTAGTTCTTCCAAAGTAATTTTAGGCTCCCAACCAAGCTTCTCTTTAGCTTTTGTTGGGTCTCCTAAAAGGAGATCTACCTCTGTAGGTCTAAAATATTTCTCGTCAACAGATAAGACTTCTTTGCCTACCTCTAATTGATACTTTTGATTAGAACAGGACTTTATTTTGGCTGCTTCATTTATCCCCTCGCCAATAAACTCTAATTCAACTCCAATATGGCCAAAGGCCATTTTAACAAAGTCTCTAATACTGGTTGTTCTTCCTGTAGCTATTACCCAGTCTTCAGCCTTTTCAGCCTGAAGAATCATCCACATCATTTTAATATAGTCCTTAGCATGACCCCAATCCCTTCTAGAATCTAAATTTCCTAGATAGAATTTGTCCTGAAGACCAAGTGCTATTCTTGAAACAGCCCTTGTAATTTTTCTAGTTACAAAGGTTTCCCCTCTAATTGGAGACTCGTGGTTAAAGAGAATTCCATTAGAGGCAAATATGCCATAGGCTTCTCTATAATTTACTGTTATCCAATACGCGTACATTTTTGCCACTGCGTAAGGAGAGCGCGGGTAGAAAGGTGTAGTTTCGGTCTGAGGGACTTCTTGAACCTTCCCGTATAGTTCAGATGTAGAGGCCTGGTATATTTTTGTTTTTTTTTCTAAGCCTAATATTCTAACGGCTTCTAATAATCTGAGTGTTCCTATTCCATCAGTGTCTGCTACGTATTCTGGCATTTCAAAGGAAACACGAACATGACTCATCGCGGCAAGATTATAAATCTCATCTGGCTGAATTTCTTTAATAAGTCTAATAAGATTTGTGCTATCTGTCATATCACCATAATGAAGAATAAACTTTTGATTCTCTATATGGGGATCCTGATAAATATGATCTATCCTGTCCGTATTAAACAATGAGGTTCTTCTCTTTAAGCCGTGTACGGTATATCCTTTTTTTAACAGAAACTCAGAGAGATAAGCTCCATCTTGTCCTGTAACTCCTGTGATTAATGCTGTTTTCATTTTTAAAAAACTTATTAATTATAATTTAATATGCAGCCAACTACTTGACTGAATTTTAATCCCAAATCCGTCTAAGAGTTCCACATTCATTTGCTTGCATAGTAACTTTTGCACTTTAAAAAAGATCATTATTGATTTTCACTACTGCTGGTAGGTGAGATTTATTTTTTGGTAAAATTAGTGCTCTTTTCATCCTTTTCCAATTGAATACGTGCTCGATGATAGAACCCCTGTACCATCAAAAATCATAGTCTTTGAATAGTCTAAACTCTTAAACGCCTCCCACTGGGTTAAAAT
>TARA_B110000046_G_scaffold6960_1_pt1 | contig 23770 bp, 24 predicted proteins | sample TARA_B110000046 | Tara Oceans TARA_B110000046 (sample SAMEA4397157) | marine metagenome | biome: Polar Biome; feature: [DCM] deep chlorophyll maximum layer (ENVO:01000326); material: water (ENVO:00002006), including particulate matter (ENVO:01000060) such as... | depth 40 m
GAACGTCGTGAGACAGTTCGGTCCCTATCTGCCGTGGGCGTTGGAAATTTGAGAGGAGCTGCTCCTAGTACGAGAGGACCGGAGTGGACGTACCCCTGGTGTTCGGGTTGTTTTGCCAAAGGCATTGCCCGGTAGCTATGTACGGAAGGGATAACCGCTGAAAGCATCTAAGCGGGAAGCCCCCCTCAAGATTAGATTTCCCAGAGCTTTAAGCTCCTGAAGGGCCGTTGAAGACTACGACGTTGATAGGCTGGGTGTGGAAGCGTGGTAACACGTGAAGCTAACCAGTACTAATTGCCCGTGAGGCTTGACCATATAACCCCAAGTAAATTTGGGTGGTTTTTGCTTACATAGATAAATACTCTTTATAAATTTTGTTTTTCCCATATAAGCTTAGCTTTTTTAAAGTTAGGCAACGCTTATGCCTGGTGGCCATAGCGAGTTGGTACCACCTGATCCCATCCCGAACTCAGAAGTGAAACGACTTAGCGCCGATGATAGTGTGGGAGTTCCCATGTGAAAGTAGGTCACTGCCAGGCTTTTATATAGAAATACCTGAACCATAACTTATGGCTCAGGTATTTTTTTGACTATAAAAGAGTAAAAAGTGCCCTAATCGTCATTAACGGTTAAGGCATCAATAAATATTAGTTTATTATTTACTTGGGCATATATGCTTGTCATCAGTTGTATTACACACACTAGTACTGCTGAGTAGGTTTTCCCATTCAATCACTTTTTCGTTTGTAACGGGGATTTTCCATAGCTTACGAAGGTGATAAAAATTATCATCTCCGATTATAGCTAATTGAAGGGAAGTAATTGTTAACTCACCTAAGACGCATTTACTATTCCATGTAATGGCTTTATAGCCATTAATTAGGAATTCTTTAGCTTTGCTAGATGTGTGAGTTTTACATGTTCTATCTGCTGGCTCATCTTGTGAGGCTTTAAAGCCTTTAAGAGTTTTACCCTCAAGAAGTCCTATATTAATCGCATAATGATCAGAGAAACCACGAGTCTTGCTTTTCCAAAGTTGGAAGTATGTATTGTGCTCCTTCATTGAGAAGGGCTGATAATTGTCATAATCCGAAAATTCAGGACCAAAGTTTGTTAGTAAATTTTCACCGACTTCAAGTTGAGCAGAAAACGTAATCGATGGAATAAGTAAGAAAAGTAGTGCGAAATTTAGTTTCACATTGTGCTCCGAATGATATGTATATGATTATGAAGCAGCTATTTTAGTGCTTATTGAATTTCTAATCAAACTTTAGGTAAACCATCTTTATCAGAATTGATAAGATGCGATTATAACAACTAAGATTCTGAGAGTTGAATAGTTATCGAGGGATGTCTTATCTATAGGAGCAAGTCTAAATAAATAAGGCACTTTTGAACTACTGAACAATAATCTTTAGTATTCAGGGTGTTTAGACACATCGTCATATAATTAAAGCATTACTCAATATACACTTTTTGTTCTGTAGGTTTGTAGCTCCATGGAAGGTTAGCATTTTTCCAGCCATTGACGAGTCTTTGACCTTTATGAGGACCAGCTTTAACTTTGTCACCTTCGAAGCCATCAACAACTGTATATGCTTTCGTGTAGCCTAATTGATGAAGTAGATTAGCAGCCTTTGAACTACGTGTTCCCGAGCGACACATTAATAAAATAGTGTTATTTTTGTCTAATCCTGCTTCTTCTAGCTTTTCACGTAATGTAACTGAGAAATTACTATTAGGCTGTTTCAGGTAACGGTATTTTTTTGTATCCCATTCACTCAGATCGTTAAACATATATGGAATGTTTACATCTGCAATATCAGCCATGCCAAGAAACTCTATCTCTCCCTGCGTACGTACATCAACGAGAAAAACATTATCAGGGTCTTGTAACTTCATCTGATGAGCTTGAACTGCATTCACATAGAGTGCCTGCGGTGTTTGTTTTTTTTCTGATAGCTTTGAAAAGTCCTCAGAAGAGATGACTTGCGTTGAGATAACTGAAAATAACATTAATAGAGTTAAACTAAATTTATACACAACGAGTTACCTTTAAGAATTAAGTCATCTAGTTTATTCTATTTTTCGAATAAAAGCTGATCAATGCAACGATTTATATTTATAGCTGGTTTAACTTGATTATGTTTTTTATCATGTAAAGGCAGGTATGGCGATAAACAGGGGTAAGAAAAGATAATGATGCAACCATAAGGATGTTGTATTTTGTTAACCTTGGCCGCGAAGTTAAATTATTGTTATTTTGAAGAGATAATTTTTTGAGGGTGAGTAGTCCAGCAAGTGTAATTGTTCGGATCTCCCAACCCATACGTCCATTAATTTCTGCGCCTAAATTGATAGCCGACATAAGTAAACTATTAGTGAATAGATACCTCTCGCGTAAAAGTGGTGCTATTTTTGATGTATTTGTAATATCTAGGTTATCTTCTGTGATTCCTATTAGAGCTAGACTCTTTAATGACAGGTAGAGTCTATTATTTTCGTAAAAGTCTTGCTTTACGTCTTGGTAAAAATTGATGAGCTGTAGCGCTGTACAGAGGGCATCTGACTGTTGAAGTTGCTGCATAGATTTTTCTCCGCCTAAATGAAGGAGGAGGCGACCAATCGGATTAGCAGAACGACGACAGTAATCTAAAATATCATCATCACTTTGATAGCGTCCTTGTGATATATCTTGCTTAAAAGCTGTTAATAGGTCATGAAAGAGTTGAATAGGGAGTTGTTGGCTATAAATTACATCGGAGAGTGCAATAAAAAGTGGTGGTTGGTTAAGGTCAGCTCCTTGTTCAATGTTATTAAGTTGTTTTTCATATTCAAGTAGTGCTTGCATGCGATCAGCGTTAGTTGCACTACCTTCATCAGCAATATCATCTGCGGTTCGGGCAAAAGCATAAATGACAAAGATAGACTGTTGTAGATATTTAGGCAGTATTATCGATGCAACAGGAAAATTTTCGTAATGACTTTTTGCCAGGTGTTGACAGTATCTATGTGCCGAAATTAGTTTAGTTGATCTGGTCATCTTCTGGAGAACTAACTGGGCGAACTTGGTTATCAATCGGCGGAATTGAATCTAACTCATCTTTCGCACGGATCCCCATATCTAAGAAACGTTTACCACTAGGTATCACTTGTCGTTCGAGAGAGCCGACAGTTTTGTTAAAGTGCCCGACACTACTATTTAAGCTACTACCTAATTTATCTAAATGACCACTAAAAACACTTAGGCGCTTATATAGGCTCTCACCTAAGTTACGAATTGCGATTGCATTTTCAGTGAGTGCTTGTTGTTTCCAGCCGTATGAAACAGCTCGTAATATGGCAATAAAATTTGTGGGAGTTGCTAGAATAATATTTAATTGCATTGTCTCTTCGAGTAATTGAGGCTCAAGTTCTAGCGCTGCTGATAAAAAGTGTTCGCCAGGGATGAACATGACTACAAACTCGGGTGATTGTGAATATTCAGCCCAATAGTTCTTGGCGGCTAACTCTCTTGAACGTTGCCGTATAATTTGGACATGGCGCCTTAACTCTGATGCTTTAAGGATATCATCTGTTGTTTGAATAGATGAGAGGTATGCATCTAAAGGCGTCTTAGCATCTACAATAATCTCCCTGTTGTCAGGTAGGCGCACGATCATATCAGGCCTAATGAGCCCTGAGTCGGTTATTTGACTTGTCTGTTCGAAAAAATCACAATGCGCAACCATACCACTCAATTCTGCTAAGCGCCTTAAGGTCATCTCACCCCATTGCCCACGTACCTCAGGTCGGCGGAGTGCCTGCACAAGATTTTGTGTTTCTTGTTTTAAGTTTTGTTGTCCTTCATTTAGATGTTTAATAGTACTGTATAGCTGTCCGTAGGATTCTTTTCGTTCTTTTTCAATTGTGTTGATCTGTGCACTGGTTTTGTTTAAGGCCTCACTAATGGGTTTGACTAATTGCTCAATCGCTTGCTCTCGTGTGCTGAGCTCAGCTTTTGCTTCGCTTTGATGACGCTTTAAATTCTCTTCAGCTAACTGTAAAAACTGTTCATTATTGCGCTTAAGAGCATCTGTTGATAATTGACTGAAGGTATCTGCTAATTGGTATCGTGCTTGGTCGAGTAGTTCATCAAGTTGCTCATTAGACTGGCGCTCTAGGCGAAGCGTCATTGTCAATTCTTGATTTTCAATCATCAAATATTTCACTCGTTGGCCACGAAGAAAAGCAATCAAAAGAGCACCGAGGATAAGCCCAGTAAAAAATACTATAAAAACACCATTTTGTTGTTGTATTAAAGTTTGAATGAAATCTTTTATTAAAGCCATTGTAGCAATTCACTAGGGTGATCAATTATGCCATCAGCTTGCCAGTCTTTTATGTTATCGCTACTGCTGATGTAGCCATAGCGTGCTATCAAAGTGGTCATGTTCGCATTCTTACCGGCCTTAATATCGCGCTCTGCATCACCAATATAAATACAATTTTCTGGAGTTTGTGAAATAAGCTCACAGGCGTATAACATCGGAGCCGGATGTGGCTTACTATGGGCTGTTGTATCACCACTGATAACACACGCTGCGCGTTTATCCAGCCCTAGTTGTGTAACCAGCGGTGTGGTCAAAAAAGCCGGTTTATTAGTAATGATGCCCCAAGGGATATTAGTATCTTCTAGTTGTTTTAACAATAAAGCTATTCCAGAAAATAAATCAGATTCACGTGTAATATTATCTTGATATAACTTAATAAAACGCTGTTGTAATGGCAAGTAATTAGCATCGGCAGCTGTAATGTTAAAGCCAAGCCCTAATAGGCCTGCACTACCATTACTAGCTTCAGGACGAATTAGCTGATGCGGTATGGGTGAATAGCCTTCTTGCTGTAATAATGTATTAAGTGCAAATCCTAGATCTGGAGCTGTATCGACTAGTGTGCCATCTAAATCAAAAAGTACAGCGGTATATTTTGTCATAGACTAAAGAGGTCGAGTGCAATGTAGGAGGTAGTTTACTTGTACATCGTTACTAAGATGAAAGTTTTTACTTAGAGGGTTGTATGTTATACCTTTTAGATTTTTAGCCTGAAGACCAGCTTGTCGAGTCCAGCCAGCCATTTCCGATGGCTTAATGAAACGCGCATAGTCATGTGTGCCTCTAGGTAACATTTTCATGACATACTCAGCCCCTAATATCGCCATCAAATATGCTTTTGGGTGTCGATTTAAAGTTGAAAAGAATAAGTCTCCACCAGGTTTTACCAAGTCAGCACAGGCCTGAATAACTGAGAGTGGGTCAGGAACATGTTCCAACATTTCCATGCAGGTAACAACATCATATTGTCCTGCTGCTTTTTTTGATTGTTCCTCTGCAGTACTATGCTGATAGTCGATGCTTAGTTCAGATTCAAGTGCGTGAAGCCTTGCAACATTTAGTGCCATTTCTCCCATATCAACGCCTGTTGTCTTGGAGCCTGATTTTGCTAAAGCTTCGGTGAGAATTCCACCTCCACAGCCAACGTCAAGGGCTGTTCTATTATCTAGTTCACAATGCTGTTTGATAAAATCCAGGCGAATTGGGTTAATGTCATGTAATGGCTTGGAATCACCATTGAGATCCCACCAACTTGCAGCGAGAGCGTCAAATTTTGCGACTTCTAAAGGATCTACATTGGTCTGTAATTTCATGAGTTTTTAGGCCTTATCTTATTGCCCCAATGCTGGACATCTTTAATAATTTTAGTGGTATTCATTGTTGTTAATTGACGTTCTTTCATCAATTGTATTCCTGCAACCCATACATCAGTAACTTTATCACGGCCCGTGGCATAAACTAATTGTGAGATAGTGTCATAACAAGGCTGTGTTTCTATTTCATCAAAATTAATTGCAATCATATCTGCCATTTTACCAACTTCAAGTGAGCCGATCATGTTGTCTAGCCCAAGTGCTTTAGCTGCATTAATTGTAGCCATTTCAAGAGCGGTATGCGCGGGGACTGAGCTTGCATCTTGTGCAACTGCTTTTGCAAGTAATGCTGTTTGTTTTATTTCAGAAAACATGTCTAGAGCATTATTAGACGCTGCACCATCTGTACCAATCGATATGTTAACACCACTATTATTTAAAGCTGAAATAGGTGTGAATCCAGTAGCTAATTTTAAGTTTGATCCTGGACAATGAATAACATTAACTCCCGTATCGGAACACCAAGTGATCTCTTCGTCGGTTAGTTGTGTCATATGAACCGCCGACAAACGTGGGGATAATAAGCCAATTTGTTTGAGTCTAGCTAAAGGCCTCATGCCATAATTTTCAATACTTTGTGATATCTCGCCAGAGGTCTCATGGATATGCATATGAATAGTCACATCCAACTCTTCGGCATTTGTCATTATAGCGTTGAGTGTATTGTCTGCGACAGTATAAGGTGCGTGTGGGGCGTAAGAGGTAGTGATACGAGCATGATGACGGTAGTGGTCATGTAATAGTTGCCCCTTATGCATATACTCTTCAGGACTCGCCGCCCAAGCACTTGGGAAATCAATCACTATCATCCCTAAGTTCGCACGAATGCCACTTTTATCAACCACACGTGCAGTTGCATCGGGGAAAAAATACATGTCATTAAAACAGGTCGTACCGCCTCTTATCATTTCAGCAATCGCAAGTTCGGATCCTGCTTCAACAAAACTGTCACTGACCCATTTTTCCTCGGCTGGCCAAATGTTGTCATTTAGCCAGGTCATCAATGGTAAGTCATCTGATAAGCCACGTAATAATGACATTGCGGCGTGAGTGTGGTTATTAATTAACCCAGGCATAAGACAGTGGTCGTTATAGTATTGTTCAGTTGATGCGGTATAACTATCTTTAACTTTATCTTGTGGTAATAAGGCAAGGATCTGTCCTTGGTGAACGACAATAGAATGAAATTCTAATACCGTATTTTTAGGTAAGACTGGCACTAACCAACGAGCATGAATAATAAGATCAACAGTTTTCATAAGAAATGATTATACCGTCATATTCAGCAGAACACAGTGGCCAGATAAAGCAAATTGAGATTAGCCTTGATGAAGTACTGTTTTTTAATAGATCGATGGTATTCTACTTGTGTAAAATTGAATACTGAACAACGTCTTAATAACGTGATTGAAAGTTAAAACGAAGGAATAAAGTATGAGCCAAAGAGTATTAGTAACAGGGACTAACCGAGGCATTGGTTTGGAATTATGCCGTCAATTAAAACAACGTGGTGATGAGGTTATTGCAACTTGTCGGAAAGCCTCTAAAGAACTTAAAGAATTAGATGTTGAAATTATCGAAGGTGTGGAAGTGAGCGATCCCAGAAGCCTTTCTGTTTTAGCGGGTAAACTGAATAGCCGGAAGATTGATTGGTTAATTAATAATGCTGGTATTGCGGGTGGACTAGGGCTAAGCGACATTGATGTCGATGCAATTGAAAGCTTCAAGCGAATGTATGAAGTGAACAGCTTAGGCCCACTGCTCACTACCCAAACTCTGTTAAATAACCTGAGTGAAGGTTCAAAGGTTGGAATTATTACCAGTCGTATGGGTTCAGTAGCCGATAATGATTCAGGTGGAAGTTATGCTTATCGTATGTCAAAAGCAGCAGTTAATGCTGCTGGGAAATCATTATCAATAGATTTAAAATCGAAAGGTATCTCAGTTGGTATTCTACATCCCGGTTATGTCCGCACTGATATGACGAACCATAATGGTCTAATGGATACTGATGAATCGGCGTCAGGCCTATTAGCTAGAATGGATGAACTTAATTTGAATAACACGGGTTCATTTTGGCATAGTAATGGTGACTTGTTACCTTGGTAAGTTACCCCCTGTTATCGCAACAGCAACAACGACAATGTCCTAAATTAAAAAAGACAGCTAAAAAGCTGCCTGTTTTATTTGCGGATAGTACTCATCAGTTGTGGCAATGTGACAGCGTTGATGGCTTGTTAATACTTAAAGTTTGTAACCATTCAAGTATTCAAGGCTCTTCATTTTGGAAAGGCATGAATAAGCTGTTTAAAGCAGATTTCCCTGCTAACTTGCTTCATTTAGCAGCAAATAGCGACCAGTTAGCAGTAATAAGTCCCTTGGAGATCCCAGAAATAATTTCTGTGGAAGCGAATAGATTCGTTTTAGCTCGATGGCTGTATGATGAGCCTATCGAACTAGAAAGTATTACCGATGAAATGGTAAGTCAGTTAGCAAGTCACATTGGAAAGTGCCACCAACAAACTAAAAAGACTTGGGGTGCATTTCATCACCCAGTTTTATCTGCCGAACAGTGGCCTATGCTACTACATGAAACAATAATGACATTAGCTCAAAATGCTCCCAAACTTATTTCAGATGATATGTTGAAGGTGACTCTGCAAGAGTCTCAAACTATTCAAGCAGCTGATTTTGTGCCGATTATGCCTGATCTGAGGTGGGACCAGTTTTTACAAAAAAATGGCCGATTGTCAGCACTAGTAGATTTAGATGCTTTTGTATATGGGCCGAGAGAGTTAGAGCTTGTCCTATTAGAATATTTATTGACTTCTCGACAAATAGAAATATTTAAGAAGCAGTATGGACAGTATGTAAAAATACCAGATTTAACTGTTGTTAGAAGACCTTATCGAGTGTTACTTTTTTTTATGAATGTTCTGGGAGAGCAGAACTTAGATAAATGGTTAAATAGAGATATAAGTTTATAAGGCAGGGCGTGACGCTGCTAATACTGTGTATTTGAAATTGTATAATCGCGATGATATAACTTCATCCAACTGATATAACCGATTAGCGCAAGGACGAGGTAAATGGCGAACATCACGATTGTCGCGTAATAGCCTGTTTGAGCATATAAAACGATAGCGGCGGCATCAATGACAATCCAGTAAAGCCAGTTTTGCAATACTTTACGGGCCATTAAAATAGTATTTAGCACTGAAAAGACAGTTACTCCGGCGTCAAGAAAAGGACTTTGGGAGGCTCCTATGCTTATTAAATAGTTGGCGGTTACAAAAGTAAGGAAACTACCAAGTATAAAAAATGCAAATTGCTGGGCCCAAGATAACCTATTAATTACTACGGTTTGATTAGCTTCTCCTTGTTTTTGCCACAACTTATAACCATATATAGCCATTGCCATGTAGTAAAAGTTGAGCATGGCTTGCATTGGCAATTGGCCTTTCCAAAATATGACGGTATAGATGAGCGTGCTAAGAAAGGCTAAAGGCCAACACCACTGTGATTCTTTTGCGGCAAAAATTATATAGCCTATCCCCAATACTGAAGCGAAGACTTCCCAGCCTGATAGAGCTGATAAGCTATTAATCATGCTGCAGATTAATGGGCTATCTGTCATAAATCTACAATATCAGCACGGTCAGTGCCAACAAATTTCATAGCAAAGACACTGTGTGGAAGTTCGTCAAAAACAACTTCAATTTCTTTATCAAGCATATCCATAACATCACGGTATTCACCGAAGACCTGAGTGCTAAGACTGTTACGCTTAACAATAAGTTTAGAGTTGCTCTCAAGTTGAGCGATAAAGGCTAAGATAGGTTCGACATAATCTTCAGTTAATGGGTATAAACTAATATCAACAGAAATTCTCATATTCTTCTTCTCAACTTATTAGTAAAAAGGCGCCTTTTTAAGGGCGCCTTTTTTAATTCTTTAATAATCCCAAGCAACAGATAAGCCCATCGTGCGTGGCTCACCTCGTTGAGTGTAACTTTCTTGCACGTAACCTTTTCCAGGATTGTTGCCAAAAAAGAACCCGCGTGTTCCATAATCCTTATCAAACATGTTACGGCCCCACAAAGTGATATTCCATTCACCGATACGATACTGGAGACTGGCATTGGTTAAAGCGTATGACCCTGATTTTTCATTATGGCTATTTGAGAAGTAGAACTCATCTTTTCCTTCAATATTAGTACGGAAGATGAATCTCGGAGATAAGTAGACTTCACCGCCAACATTAAAGGTGTAAGCTGGTGTCTGCGCCATGCGTCGATCTTCAATACCTGATAGCTTAGGATTACTGTATTCATCAAAGGAGGCATGAAGTAGACCTATTGCTGCAAATAATCGTATGTCATCTGTGGCTGACCAGTTTACTTCTGCTTCTAAACCATAGTTTTTGCCTTTTGCAGCATTTGTAATGGAATCTTCGAATGCACCGATACCAACTGGAATAGAGCTTTTAACTTGTGCATCACGACGTGATGAGTAGAAAACACCGATACTTGTCATTAAGTTGCCTTGTAGCCAGAGTGATTTTAGCCCCGACTCTGCAGTCCACATATATTCAGTGTCAAATTCAAGTTCTGATGCGGGCAGATCGTCATTATTATTTACACCACCCGATTTATAGCCACGAGATAATGAGGTGTATAGAAGTTGGTTATCATTAAATTGATAGTTGAGCCCGAGCTTACCACCAAATAAGACCTCTGAAGAGTCAATATCTAGGCTATTTGAGTCTTTATAGTCAGCTTTAAAGTTTTCTATTCGTAAACCAGTTATCAAAGTCACCTTCTTAGTCAAATGAGTATCGAGCTGGCCAAATAATGATACGTTTTCAGTTTCATATTCATTAATTAGGTTACCAAAATCAGAGCTTAGATCTAGATCTTCATCTTGTCGAAAGAAGTGTGCACCAATTACCCATTCAGTTTTACCATTAAATAAATGACCATCTTCATTTGATAATGCTTTTATTTCAAAGGAGTAGTTTTCACGCTCACGTTGAAACTCTTCTGTAGCAGCGTATGGGTATAAGTTATCTGTAAATTGGCCTGGAAATCCCCAATCTGCATCATAGCTATATATGATGTCGGACTTGGAATATGTTGCTATTGTTTGAATTTGTATAGCATTGCTTGCGCGCCAATCTGTCTTAAACGCGAGTGCATTAGTATGTTGTTTATCTTGGCCGGGTTGGTCAGCCAGGCTATTAAAACTGTTATCTAATGTAAAGGCATCGTAGCCATTATCAAGATTTAGGTGTAATAAATTAAGATCAACATTTAAGTTATCGCTAACAAGCCATTTCAGCTGCCCTTTTGCAGACAACTCATCGCGATTATGAGTATTATCACGATTGAGGAAATTATTCTTCATATAACCATCTGATTGGTGGCTATGAAGTGAGAAACGACCAAGTAATGAGTTTTTTATTATAGGGCCACCAACAGCTAAGCCCAGACTACGGGTATTGTCTTGAGCTAAACCGGTTTCGGCGTGAATATTAAGTTCGTCTGTCGGTTGTTTGCTTTCTAGGTTAATAACTCCAGCTAAAGCATTGGTGCCAAATCGTGTGCCTTGTGGTCCTCTGAGAATTTCTACCTGACCAACATCAAAAAGTGTGGCTGAGCCACCGGTGCGACTAAAATCGATTCCATCGATAATCAGACCAACGGAAGGATTTATCGGAGCAGAGAACTGACTACGTTCGCCTATACCACGAACCTGAAAAAATTGGCCTCGTGAAGCCCCCGCTGATATATTGACATTGGGTGCAAGGCTTAGGATTTCTTCAATATGCTGTGCACCACGTGTCTGAATGATATCGTTATCAATTGTGGTTAAGCTAATAGGGGTCTTGAGTGCTTGTGCAGGTCTGAAATCAGCATTTACTTCCATTAATGGCAAGAATTGTTCAGCAAGTGCTACAGAGGCAGTGGTTGAGAGTATTGCTGCGATATACAGCGATAAAGTACTAGGTTTCATTGTTATCCTTTTTTTTAAAAAAAAAGGACAGGGGACACAACACAAATTTAGAACACGCGATAAGTTGTCTCGGCCTGTCCCTACGCCAGTATTAACTGGATCAGGTTCATAGGGTTTATTCTGTATCAGAATTCTCAGGCCAAATTGGCCACCCCTAGGCTAATTACTCAGTCTTCTATAACTGTGTAATTGGTTACTATCATACGTACAGCATGATTTATTTACAATGTAAAAATGTTAGCTGGTGGGTATGTGACAGACTATGTATGTTGTTTGACCGCATCGATGGTGTGAAAAAATATTTTTCCGTCGAGTAAGTCATCTTCAAAATTCATTTTTGTTAGCTGGTCCATGACAGGTCCTCTGACTTCAGCTAAATTAAATGTTAGGCCCTGGTTTTTTAAGGATAAAATTAAGCTCCTTAAGGTTTCAAAAGCGGTGGTATCGATGTAAGTGACTGAAGAGCAGATAAGGATGATTTGTTCTATGCCAACTCTTTCATCTACCTTTTGTGTAATAAAATTGGAAATAAAACTAATGTTAGCAAAAGTAATATTCTCGTCAATTCTAATTATCAACAATTTAGGCCAAACCTCGACGTCATGCCGTTCAACATTTCTAAACTGCTCCGTACCTTCAACACGGCCAACTATTGCTATGTGAGGTAGGCTAACACGTCGTAAATAGGCAATGAAAGTCACTAATATACCAAGAGCAATCCCTTCTTCAATACCAAAAATTATGACAGCAAGTAGAGTGGTTATTTGTGTAACCGCATCAGATCGGTCATGTTTTAAGGTATGAATTATCTCTTTAAATTTAATTAATGGGGCGATGGCAATGAGGATAATGGCAGCTAAAGTTGTTTTCGGAATATTGGTAAAGTGTTCCGTAAAATAAATTAAAGCCAGCGCTAGTATTGCAACCGCAATAATCATCGATAATTGGGTCCGCGCCCCGGCAGAGAAATTAACCATTGTTCTACTAAAGCCACCTGCAACTGGCATACCACCTGAGAAAGCAGTTGCAAGGTTTGCACTGCCTAGTGCAATTAATTCTTGGTTAGCATCAATTTTCTGAGCACGTAGGTTGGCTGTTACTGTCGCGATAGCAATACTTTCGACATAAGCAATTATGCTAATAAAAATAGCACTAGGTAGCAAGGCTAGCCAATGACTACTGTCAGTAAATAGTGAGAAAATTTGTAGTTCTGGTAACCCACTAGGAACTTGCCCGACTACAATGACATCATGATTAGAAGAGAGCTGAAAATAAGTGACTAAACTAGTAGTAATGACAACCGCTAGTAACGGTGCAGTTCGGCTAATACCTGTGACTAGGACTTTTGCTAGGTTTAACCTTGTTAGCCAAGCTCTAAGTGGGCTTCCCATAGATAATAAAAGAATAAAGCTGAATAGCCCAAGTCCTGCAGTATACGGATTAATATGCTGCATATGAGTGGCAAGGCAAGATATATCATTGCCGCAAGACTTAACTTCAATACCGAACAAATTTGGTAGTTGGCTGAAAATAATGAGTATAGATGCGCCGCTAGTAAAACCAGATAATACGGGATGGCTAATAAACTTGACCAAGCTACCCATTTGAAAAAGGGCCATTGCCAATAGAATTAAACCACCTTCGGCAGCTAATATAATGGCATGTTCAACAGGGCTTCCAAAAGATGTAAGTTCTGGTGCCGCTAGGGCACTAGCCACCATAATAGCTGCAATTGAAACCGGACCGACCGATAAAGTACGACTTGTACCTAAAAATGCATAAATTAGGGGTGGTAAGATACTTGCGTATAAGCCAACTTGGGGAGGTAGTCCTGCCAACATAGCATAAGCAATACCTTGAGGAACAAATAGTATAGCTGTGATGATACCCGCAAAAAAATCGCTATTAAAATCATGGCGAGTGTATTGCTTTAACCAAGCTGTGATCGGTATTAATTTAGAGACCCAGCTTGAATTGGATGGATTATGACGAGACATGTATTAGTTAAAGCATCCTATTAAAAATTGAAATAACATATTATTTAAGGTAATCAGGGCTAAGGATTGATAGGTGCTTTTTTAACTACCATCATCAACGTGCATTCAGCATAAAAAGCTTTCCGTGGAATATCAAACTCATACTTTTTGGTTATTATAATCTATATAATTTGGCGAGTTTGTAATGAGGAAATTATTGTTCAATGATTTATTCACAAATTAGATAGACCACAATCACGGTTAGCGGGAACAGCAATATCAATTAACTTTGGATAAGGTAGATTTAAATTATCCATTATTTCGATAAATTGAGCCTTAGTTTTGTTTGCAAGTCTAGGGTTTTTCATTTTTTCTTGAGCAATATTACTTACGTAATGCCCTGCGTAATCATGGCCAGGATAGACTAAGGTTTCATTAGGCAAGGTGAACAAGATCTTGGTAATACTGTTATAGAGAGTAGCTGCATCCCCACCTTGAAAGTCAGTTCGTCCACAACCATTTATCAGAAGTGTATCACCAGTAAAGAGATGGTCACGCCAGAGGAAACATAGGCTGCCCGCCGTGTGTCCGGGTGTACTAATTGCCTTAATAGATTCATGTTCTGATAGTGTGAAAATATCAGCATCATTGATTCCCAAATCGGCGTTATTGGCATGACATAAAGTGCTAACAGCAGTCTGACAACCTAGCTGTCTTTTCAATAAACCGCTGGCTGTAATGTGATCGGCGTGTACGTGTGTATCTAAGGCATATATTAAAGTCAGGTTATGTTCAGCCAACAAGGCAACATATTTATCAATATCTGTGTTGACTGGATCAATTAATATTGCGTTGCGTGTTTCTGAACAGGCGACAAGATAGGTATAGCTTGAGCTCTCTTTATGAAATAACTGTCTAAATAGCATAGCAGCGGCATTATCCTATAATAAAACGAAGCTTCAATCAGAGCTGAAAATAGCTTTAATGATCGTAGTTTGTATCACCAACTGGTGTGGCGAAAGCATCAGAAATGATTTCTTCAATATTGTCGCCTGTTAAGGTGTTTAAAAAGGCCAGAAGATCGCTAGATTCGACTTCACTTAAGCCTAAAGGTTTAATGATAGGAGATTGTGTCACATTTGGAAAGCCGCTACCGTTATCGAGAAAGCCGCCCTCATTGTAGTATGAAATAACACTTTCTAAATCTTGCATTGATCCGTCATGCATATATGGGGCGGTTAATGCAATGTTTCTCAAACTAGAAGTGCGGTATTTCCAACGGTCATCAGGGTTTTGTGTGACTTCATAATATCCAGTATCACCTTGGGGTGCTTTACCATAAGTCTTTTTGAGTGATGATTTAACATCAACATAAATTCCTGGTGCAATAAGCATTCGTTCTGTTTCTGGATCTTTACCCATAGCAACAATAAAGCCTAATCCAGTGTTGTGAAGCTTATTGTCAGTAAATAAAGCTGTTTTTTCTCCGACTGAGTGACAAGCTACACAGTTGGCTTTACCAGTGAATAAATCAAAACCACGTTTAGCTTCTTTAGAAATAGCATCATCTTCTTTGGCATAATACCAGCGGTCAAAAGGTGAGTTACCTGAGACTAAAACACGTTCATAACTGGCAATGGCCTGGCCAATAGTCATAAGGCCGGCCTGTTGACCATTGAAGGCAGCTTCGAATAAACCCTTGTAATCTGGAATACCACGGATTTTTTCAATCGCTTGGCCAATAGAGGTCATTGCCATCTTATTTTCGGCAACTAGTGGGTGCCATACTTGATTTTCAAGTGAAGTTTCTCGACCATCTAAGAATAAGCGTTCAAGATAAGCGGTGTTATAAAGTGTTGGAGCATTACGGCGGTTTGAACGACCTTCAAACCCAACAGCTTTTTCAAGTTCATTGCTAGTATATCCTTGTTCAGCCATATGACACATGGCACATGAGAAAGTATCATTCAGAGATAAACGACGGTCGAAAAATAGTTTTTTCCCTAACTCGATTTTCTCGATAGTGATTGGGTTATCATTAGGAACAGGAATTTTAGGTAGCCCAAGAGGAGGAGTCTTTACAACGCGTATTAAGTCAGATTTTATCCCCTTGCGAGCGGTAATAGAACGAGAGTTCGTTTCATATTGATCTGTGTCGTAGCCTTCTTTGCTATCACTTGCCCCCAAACGAATACCCATATCTTTTGTAGAGTGGTCTACAAGAGAAACACCTTCTTTGGCTTCCATGATGCCATCTTCAATCATTAGAGTCATGACATCATTGAGAAGAATGTCTGGGTGCAAGAATGAAACACTATAAATATTACGGATTTTGAGCTCAGGATCTATAAGGTATACACGTAGGATGTGTGAGAAATTTTCTGATTGTGAACCATCTTCATTAACTTGGTTTTGAATTGTTTGATCATAGTCAGAGATGATAGGAAGAAGGCTTTCAACAGAGTCGGCTGTTAAATAGGAAAGTTTTATCTCATCCTTTTTCGTGGTTGCCATATCATGACCTTCATGGGCGCTGTGATCCATTTGCGAGTCGAGCATCATGCTACCGTCTGGCATCTGGTGCATGCCATGAGCTTCTCCACTTATTGCAAGCAGTCTCTCGGGCGTATCAATTTTTGGGTCAAAGCTCATGTTGATAAGTTGTAACTTATCTAGGACTTCAGGAATTTTAGCGCCTTCATTTTGAATGCGATTGAAGACCAAGCTAGATAATGGACAACCATTAACATCAGTACAGCTGGTATATATAAAGCTAAGGAAAGTATATTTTCCTTTAAATAAATCATGGTAATTGACATATTCGCCATGGACATTAAGCACTTTTGCATCTTTGGCATTCCCAAAAGCGGGAAGTTTATAGCTACCAGGTTCTGGTGCAGGGTAATTAAGGGCACCATATCCAGCGGCAAGCATCTCTACCTGAACGGCCCTATCACCAGCAGCAATTTCTTCTTCAGCAAAACTGTAGCTGGTGAATAATCCGACAAATAAAAGTAAACTTAGTTTTACACCTGAATATGACATTTTAAACCCTTAACTTTAAGATATTCTTATTTTAACTGATATTTATATGATATTTATATGATATTTATATGATATTTTAGCACTTTTTTTTCGTACCATATCGTATGTTTTAACTATTGCGTATCGAGGTCCATCATTTTTTAGCCCGCACTTGTTATGTTCCGGAAGGCTGAGAATATTTTGATCTTACTCGCCATCACTTTATATAGAGGTCGAGGCTTTAAATTATGATGACAATAGAGACACTTGAGTACGACATTAAATTCCATGTAAAACATCATTTATATTTAAAGTGTTGCTTTGTGGGCAACTGACTTATTATGAAAGGACTTTAGATGAATGCATTTTTACAATGATAGGGCGTCTCGCCAAGCTTCAAGTTTTTGTTCAAAGGATAAGGTTGCATGAGCTGGACTGGTCGAGGGCAGGCGCTGCATTGATAGGTTTAAGGAGGGTAACGCATGTTTAAAGGTAGTTTCAGCTTTGGTACCATTAAAAATCAATTTTTTGATTGATGCATGTATTTGAAAAAATGACTCAAAGTCATTAATAATCATTGTTTTATTATCGATGTTTTGATCGAGGCTACCTTTGCGATTCCCAGCCCTTAAAACATCCCAAACTGCAATGTTGTGCTGTTTTAATAAGTCACATCGCTGCTCATAGGGAAGAGTTAAGTCAAAGCTAAATAAATTAGCCATAATAGGCCAAAAGGCATTACGAGGGTGAGCGTAGTACTGCTGGTATTCAAGCGATGTGTTACTTGGTAGAGACCCGAGAATGAGGGTAGTAGGAGATGAGCCCAGCATTGGCGGAAATCCTTCTGAAGCTCTACTAATATTATCAGCCACTATTAGACCGACGAGTCAGATATCTTAGGTTTATAAATGTAGTTAGATAGCAGAAGTGGTATTGATTTCTTGAAGATATATCCATCGGACCATGGTACAACTTTTTAATCATTGTAATGGGCTTTTCGAGTATGTATAAAATGTTAGGTCGGAATAAAAAATTTATGAAGTGCATCACAAAAATCAGTTATCTATTGCTTACTTAGGCGAATATACTGACGTTTTACAATTTCAATGCTATATCTAGTAGCTAAAGTGATGATGTCCAAAATAAACATTATGGGGGCGACAGTATATGGCTGTTTATGCGATAGGAGATGTACAGGGCTGTTTTGACGAGTTATTGAAAATGTTAGATCTGATAAAGTTTGATAAAAATAAAGATCAAATTTGGCTTGCTGGTGATTTAGTAAACAGAGGACCCAAGTCAGCCGATGTATTACGCTTTGCTAAAAAATTAGGGCCAAGTCGTGTCAAGGTAGTATTGGGAAACCATGATCTCCATTTATTAGCAAATGCATGTGGTGTCACTAAACATCAAAATAAAATGGATACGATGGAGTCTATTTTAGAAGCACCAGATCGCGATGAGCTAATTCACTGGCTCCGTCATCAGCCGCTATTTCATCATGATGCGGCCTTGGGTTTTAGCATGGTTCATGCTGGTTTACCTCCACAATGGAAGGTAGTAAAAGCAATAAAGCGGTCGAGAGAAGTTGAAAAGATTTTACAAAGTGATGACTGGCCAATTTTTTTTCAGCATATGTATGGTAATGAGCCAGTGAAATGGTCAAAATCATTGAGTCGCTGGGATAGATTACGCTATATAACAAACTGTTTTACACGGTTAAGGTACTGTGACAACGATGGTAGTTTAGCTTTAAAGTTCAAGGGCCGGCCAAGTGAAAGTGAGCTAGAACAAACTGCTTGGTTTGAGATGCCAGATAGAAAGTCACATCTAGAACGTATCGTTTTTGGCCATTGGTCAGCACTGGGAACAGGCCGGTATGGTAATGCATTCTCGCTTGATAGCGGTGCAGTCTGGGGAGATCAGCTTACTGCGTTGAGAATCGATAAGGAACCTTATCAGTGGTTTGTTGTGCAAGCAGATCGGGACGGTCTTCCTAATGCAAAATAAAAAAGTCTTTGACTAGCTCGACTTACTCTACAGCTAACTCGGCAGAAAGCTGGTAAAAACAGTACAATAGGTGTTTTAAATATTGCGGACAGTTTAATCATGAACAACATCACAACTTTTTCTGGTGATTTTTCTGCTAAGGACATGCGTGTAGGTATCGTTGCGGGACGTTTTAACGATTTTATCGTTGGTAATTTAATATCGGGGGCAATTGACTGTCTTGTGCGACACGGTGTCAATGAAAGTGATATTGAATTAGCTCGAGTTCCCGGTGCAGTTGAAATTCCATTAGCGGTCCAACGAATGGGTAGGACAGGAAAATATGATGCCATTATAGCACTTGGTGCTGTAATTCGTGGTGGGACCCCTCATTTTGAATTTGTGGCTGGTGAGTGCTCAAAAGGCCTAGGTCAACTGACATTGGAGCTTGATATTCCGATCTCTTTTGGTGTGTTAACAGTTGATACTATTGAACAGGCTATTGAGCGTGCTGGAACAAAATCAGGTAACAAGGGTGCTGAAGCTGCCATGAGCACGATTGAAATGGTTAATGTGCTGCGCCAGATTGAGAGAACGAAGTAGATGACATCTAGTTTACCGCGCTCTCATGCTCGCAGGGCTGGAGTTCAAGCTTTGTATCATGCCTTAGTCAATGGACAGTCCCCTGTCCCTAAAGATACCTTGGATTTTGTGTCTGCTGAAAACTCTGCAAAAATGGACCAAAAATATTTCACAGCATTAGTAGAAGGCGTGTCAAAAGAAATTATTCAACTAGATTCTGAACTAACCTATGCCGTTGATCGCTCATTATTAGCTGTAGATCCCGTTGAGGCTTCAGTATTGAGGTTAGCTGTATACGAATTTATATACCGACCTGAGATTCCTTACCGTGTTGTATTGAATGAAGCGGTTGAGCTGGCTAAAGCTTTCGGCGGAGAAAAAGGTCATAAATATGTCAATGGTGTATTAGACAAGATGGGTTCAAAACTACGTAAAGTTGAATACCAGGCTGCTAAAGCGCAAAGAATGAAAAAACAAGCTAAGTAATATAGGTTATTGCAGTGTCTGCGTTATCCGAGTTTTCTTTAATTAAACAGTACTTCGAAGATATCACTACAGAACGAAGTGATGTCATTCTGGGGATTGGTGATGATTGCGCTTTATTAAAGTGCCCAGAAGGACAGCAACTAGCTGTTTCTATTGATACCTTAGTTGAAAGTATTCATTTTTTACCTGATGTTGATCCTGGAAGTTTGGGACATAAAAGCCTAGCAGTAGGGCTAAGTGATCTCGCTGCTATGGGTGCTACGCCTGCTTGGTTTACTTTAGCGCTTACCCTCCCCGAGGTTGATCAACAATGGCTGGCGGCCTTTTCCAAAGGCTTAGCTTGTCTAGCCAAACAGCATAATATAGCGCTTGTTGGTGGAGATACATGTCGAGGGCCACTCAGCATTAGTATTCAAGTGCATGGCTTTGTTAATGCCGGTGACTCCTTACGCCGTGATGGGGCTAAAAAAGGTGATCTGATTTATGTAACAGGTAGCTTGGGTGATGCGGCTGGTGGACTTGCAATGAAACAGGGTAAGCTGACTAAGGGTATTGGTTCTGAAGTTGAAGTTAATTTTTTGTATCAACGTCTCGAGCAGCCAACGCCTCGAGTTGGAGTAGGGCAAATGTTAGTTGGTTTGGCCAGTGCAGCTATTGATATTTCTGATGGGCTGGTGGCTGACTTAGGTCACATCTTACATAAAAGCGGTGTAGGCGCTCAACTAGATATAGAAGACCTACCCATTTCAACTGCACTGTCAACATTATCAACGGAGGCTGAACATCTCGCTTTGTATGCGGGTGATAATTATGAGCTGTGTTTTACGGTGCCACCTAAGCACAATGATCAAGTTCAGAAGAAACTAAAGGGCCAATGTACACGGATAGGAACCATTACAGGTGATGATGAGATAGTTTTTTTTAAAAACAAGAAATTGATTAAATTATCAGGATTGGGTTATGAGCACTTCTCAACAGGACGTTAACTTTAAAGAATTAATAAAGCGACCAGTCTGTTTTATAGGATTGGGTTTTGGCTCAGGCTTAGCACCTGTAGCACCTGGTACATTTGGTACAATTGCAGCTATCCCTATATATTTGTTAATGCAAAACTTATCATTAGTCACGTATTTAATTTTAACATTGATCGGTTTTATATTAGGAGTTTGGATCTGCGAACGGTCTGCTGAATGGTTAGGTAGAGAAGATCCTGGAGCCGTTGTATGGGATGAGATAGTTGGTTACCTTATCACTATGATAGCCGCCCCTACAGGTTGGTTTTGGATACTTACGGGCTTCGTGCTATTTCGTTTTTTTGATATAGTAAAGCCTTGGCCAATCTGCTTAGCAGATAAGGAGATCCATGGTGGGCTAGGTATTATGGTCGACGATGTTATTGCAGGCATATTCGCCTGCATACTAATACAGTTTGCTTATTACTTATCCTAGTTAGGAACAAGAAATTAGAGTTTTACCTTCAATGATGAGGTAAGTTATGCATTAATTTTAGGCAGTTATCTCAGGCTAATAATTACATAAGAAAATTACTTTCAGAAGCTGTAGCCAAACTCATCCGCGAATCTAGCCTTAAAACTAGGCATAGAAAAAGCATGATTCTGAGTACCGTGGTGCTCTATCTTGATAGCACCAAGTAAGGAGGCGATGCGTCCAGTAGTTTGCCACTCTTTACCATGTAAAATGCCATGGATCAGCCCAGCGCGATATGCATCACCACAACCAGTTGGATCGAGTAATTGCTCAGCTTTTGCACAGGGAATAGTCAGCTTTTCACCTTGAGTGTAGATGGTCGAACCTTGACCGCCTCGAGTGATGATTAAAGCCTCAACATGCTTAGATACTTCTTTGGCAGATAAACCAGTTTTATCTTGAAATAACTGTGCTTCATATTCATTTAGTGCAATGTACGTGGCCTGTTGAGAAAATTTAACCAATTCCTCCCCATTAAACATAGGTAAACCCTGGCCTGGATCAAAGATAAAAGGGATTTTAGCATCAACTAATTGTTGGGCATGTTGAAGCATTCCATCACGACCATCGGGTGCAACTATGGCTAGACGAATATCATTCGTCTGATCAATAGAAGTCTCGTGAGCCAAGTTCATAGCGCCTGGGTGAAAGGCAGTAATTTGATTATCATCTATATCTGTAGTAATAAATGCTTGAGCAGTATAATGCCCTTGTTTAACGTGAACATGGTCACGAGAAATACCATGTTTGTCCATCCATGTAGCATAAATATCAAAGTCGGTGCCTACTGTGCCCATTGCAAGTGGTTCATCACCCAGTAGCTTTAGGTTATAGGCAATATTGCCTGCGCAGCCTCCAAATTCACGACGCAATTCTGGAACTAAAAAAGCGACATTTAGCATGTGGACTTTATCTGGCAGAATATGATTTTTAAATTGGTCGGGAAAGCCCATGATCGTATCGTAGGCAAAGGAACCGCAAATTAACGCTGACATTTTTTATCCTTGTTCGATAGTGTTGAGTTGTGTATCACACACAGTGATAGATATTTTACCATTTAGGAAGTCTTGTATATGGTGGCCGACAATTTCATTACGCCAACCTTGCAATAAATTAACTGAGGTATCTCCAGCAACAAGACGTTCGAGCTCTTTTCTTGAAGAAACAGCAGCCGGAGCAATAGATTGTTCATCACAAAACTTTCGCATTAGCGCCATTAATGCATCCACCGTAGCATCTTGTTGGCTAGATAATTGCAACGGTTTTTTCATTGTTGGCCAAACTTCTACGGGTATCGTTTTAGCTATCGTGATTTGCTCTAAGATGGCTTTACCGTGTCGTTCAATCGTACCTGATTCTAGGCCTCGTATGACACTAAACTTTTGTGTTGAGTCAGGTGCTAATTTGGCGAGGTCGATCATTACTTCATCTTTTAAAACCCAGCGTCTTGGACGGTTGGTGGTAATTGCACGCTGTTCGCGCCAGTCAGCGAGTTTCTGTAGGATAGCGAGCTGGACTCCTTTTAAGCGACCAGCTCCTTTTATTTTTTTCCAAACATTAATCGGGTCAGGCTCGTAAGTGCTGATGTCAGTAAGATTATCAAAGTCTTCACTCAGCCAGTGTAGTCGATTTTTATCTTGGAGCTCTTGTAAAAGCAATTTGTAAACATTGCGTAAATATCTGACATCATCAGCAGCATAGCTAATTTGACCTGAGTCAAGTGGGCGTTTGGTCCAGTCGGTTCGAGAATGAGCCTTATCTAGCTCGACACCGATACACTGTTTAACTAAATTACCATAACCGATTTGGTCTCCATAGCCTAAAACGGTAGCAGCTAATTGTGTATCAAAAATGGCTGGTGGGAGGGTGCCCCGGAGAGTATAAAAAAGTTCTAAATCTTGTCGAGCAGCATGAAAAACAACTGTGATTTCTGGGTTATATATTAAGTCTAAAATAGGGTCAAGATCATCAATGGCAAGGGGGTCAATACAAGCGATTTCATCATCGGTTGCCACTTGAATAAGACATAACTTCGAGTAATAGGTTTTTTCGCGTAAAAACTCAGTATCAACGGTCATCCACTTGCTATCAGAAATACGCTGACAGAAACTGACCAAATCAGCATGAGTATCTAAAAATTGAACTGTCATAAATATGGTTCTTTAAAAAAATTATTGTATTGTCTTTTACAGATGACCCCAAACTTGTGGGCAGCAGCTATTAAGTTGAGTAAATTAGAATTTATACATGATAAATATCAAAAGGCCAAATGAGTGTCTCTTTGATGTTGAAATACACAAGAATTATTGACTGTCAGATACAAAGTAGCGAGCTATTGCAATTCTTTACGGCCGAATCATAATCATTTTTCTAATAGCCGGGGCATTAAGTCGACGAAATTACATGGTTTATGTCGAGCATCAAGTTGATCTTTGAGGATCTCATCCCAACCAGTCACGCATGC